>Ga0256407_10000095_pt1 | contig 219674 bp, 179 predicted proteins | sample RumenRJG_04DNA_FD_193489 | JGI IMG/M metagenome (GOLD analysis project Ga0256407, IMG submission 193489) | Bovine rumen microbial communities from Lethbridge, Alberta, Canada - RJG_04 | ecosystem: Host-associated > Mammals > Digestive system > Stomach > Rumen | place: Canada: Alberta...
GACTCGCGAAGAAGCTCGAAGAGAAGGGCTGCCCGAAAGTCGTCGTCAACGACCTTGCCCGTGAAGACATGGCCGAATGCGTCGAAGACGCGTTCCGCTATGGTAAGATCGTCCTCGCCACCACCACCTACAACGCGGACATCTTCCCGTTCATGAGAACGTTCATCGACCACCTGACCGAGCGCAACTTCCAGAAGAAGCACATCGGTCTCATCGAGAACGGTTCCTGGGCTCCACTCGCCGCGAAGACCATGAAGAAGATGCTCGAAGGCCAGAAGGACATCGTCTGGTGCAAGAACACCGTCAAGATCCTCTCCTCCATGAACGAAGAGAACGAGGCTCAGATGGACGGCCTGGTCGAAGAACTGACCATGGATTACCAGGAGCGCCATGAAGAGATGGCCACCAAGAACGACCTCACCGCTCTGTTCAAGATCGGCTACGGCCTCTATGTCGTCACCACCAACGACGGCAAGAAGGACAACGGTGTCATCGTCAACACGGTCACCCAGGTCACCGACGACCCGAACCGCATCGCGGTCTGCATCAACAAGAAGAACTATTCCCACGACATCGTCAAACAGACGGGCATCATGAACGTCAACTGCCTGACGGTCGAGACTCCGTTCAGCATCTTCAAGCAGTACGGCTTCCAGTCCGGCCGCGATGCAGACAAGTTTGCCGGCATGGGCGAAATGCCCCGCACCGACAACGGTCTCGTCTTCCTCCCGATGTACATCAACGCCGTCATGTCCCTGAAGGTCCAGCAGTATGTCGACCTCGACACCCACGGCATGTTCATCTGCACCGTCGAGGAAGCCCGTGTCCTCGGCACCGCGGAGACCGCCACTTACACTTACTATCAGAAGCACATCAAACCGGCTCCCGACACCGAAGGCAAGAAGGGCTGGGTCTGCACTGTCTGCGGCTACATCTATGAAGGCGATGAACTGCCCGATGACTTCATCTGCCCGCTGTGTAAACACGGTGTCGCGGACTTTGAACCCATCGGCTGACGAGGGCTGACTTATGACAAAAGAATCAGTCAAAGAGTTTCTAAAGAAGAAGGACATTGAGATCTCTCTGAGACGCTATGGCATCGACGCGCTCGGTGCCATGGCACAGGGACTCTTCTGCACCCTTCTTGTAGGTACCATCCTGTCGACGCTGGGAACGCAGTTCCACGCGCTGGACTTCCTCGTGAAGACCATCGCCACCGTCGGCGCCGCGGAATACAGTGTGGCTTCTCTGTGCACGGCGATGGCCGGCCCCGCCATGGCGGCCGCCATCGGCTACGCTCTGAAGTCTCCGCCCCTCGTCCTGTTCTCTCTCATCGTCGTCGGCTTTGCGGCCAACGCGCTCGGGGGAGCGGGCGGACCGCTGGCCGTCCTCGTCATCGCCATCCTGGCGTCCGAGTTCGGTAAACTGGTCTCCAAGGAGACGAAGGTCGACATCCTCGTCACGCCTCTGGTCACCATCGGCGTCGGCGTCGGACTTGCCGCCTGGTGGGCGCCTGCCCTCGGCAAAGCGGCCATGTGGGTCGGCGACCTCATCATGTGGGCGACCAACCTGCAGCCCTTCCTCATGGGCATCCTCGTCTCTGTCCTCGTCGGTATGGCTCTGACCCTGCCCATCTCCTCCGCTGCCATCTGCGCGGCCCTGGGCCTCACCGGTCTCGCCGGCGGCGCTGCCGTCGCGGGCTGCTGTGCCCAGATGGTCGGGTTCGCGTTCATGTCGTTCCCGGAGAACAAGTGGGGCGGACTGGTGTCGCAGGGCATCGGTACCTCCATGCTCCAGATGGGCAACATCGTGAAGAATCCTCGCATCTGGATCGCTCCCATCGTCACCTCCGCCATCACAGGCCCCCTTGCCACCTGTGTCTTCAAGATGCAGATGAACGGTACTCCCGTCTCTTCCGGCATGGGCACCTGCGGACTGGTCGGTCAGATCGGCGTCTACACCGGCTGGGTGAGCGACATTGCCGCCGGCACCAAAGCGGCCATCACCGCGATGGACTGGACCGGTCTCGTACTCATCTGTTTCGTCCTTCCTGCCGTCCTCTGTCCGCTCATCAACTTCGGTCTGAAAAAGATCGGATGGGTCAAGGAAGGGGACACGAAGCTCGACTGAGTCCTGCGTCTATATAATTGTTTTAGTAGATATCTTTATAATTATTATTTATATTATAAAGAGCCAAAAAGTTACAAAACGGTCACCGGTTTTCCGGTGGCCGTTTCGCTTTACTATGGTAAAATGTTCCAAAAATATGTCCGTTTCCTTGTGCACATTGCCCCAAATGCCCGTGAAACACCATGTGTTTTCCGTAAAAGGGTCCCAAAAATTACAAATTAGGGTTGATTTTTGGGGCGAGAATCATTAAAATGTAACGCGTTGTAACTCTTTTGTAATTTCCGAGGAGGAAAAATGGACATCAAGCACATCAAAAAGAGCAAGCTCATCTCTATCATCATTACTTTCGTTCTTCTGGTCGGCCTTACCATCGGCGTCGTCAACATGACGGGTAACAAGGCACAGGCGAGCTGCTCTGCAGGAATCATGAACAACGGCCTCAACGGCATCTATATCAACATCAACGCAGCTCCGTACACCTCTCTTGCCACGACCACCAGCGTCGCATACCGCAGAGGCGGTTGTGCCTGGTTCGCTTCTTCCCGTGCGAGAGAACTCACCGGCAAGAACATCATCATCCACGGTCCGGCCAACTGGCTGAACTCCAAGTACGCGCTGTACGGCTTCACGAGAGGCAGCCAGCCCCGTGCGAAGTCCCTCGCCATCTATCCGAACCACGTGTTCGTTGTCGAGGAGATCAACGGTGACACCGCCACCATCAGTGAAGGCGCCACTCCCATCTCTGACCCCGCACACGGCTACTGCGTCATCCGTACGCTTCCCGTTTCGTCCCTTGCAGGCCTTTACGGCGGCATCCGCGGTTATGTTTACCTCGGTGTCGGCGGCGGCTCCAAGGCTGGTGCCACGGGCACTGCCAAGAGCGGTACCGGCTATTACAAGGTCGATGCGAACGGCAGCAACCTCAACATGCGTTCTTCTGACCGCGCTTCTGCCAGCATCCTCGGCAAGGTCCCGGACAACACCCGCGTCTATGTCTCCGACATCTCCAACGGCATGGGTAAGATCGTCTACAACGGCCTCACCGGCTGGGTCCAGCTGACCTGGATCACCAAAGCGTAACGAACGCTTCTCACAAACACACAATTCAACTTGATAAACCAGCGACCCGCAGGAACCTCTGCGGGTCGTTTCCGGTTGCAATTTCGCGGTCTTCGCGTTATAGTAGTTAAACATTCCGGTAACAGAAAGAAGGTCCCCTATGAGTCGAAAGAAAACCACGAACACCCGGACCGGGTACTATGCCAGCAGCTACAGCAAAGACTATGCCGGCAGAGGCTCTTCCATGTCCCGGCGGCCGAACCGCGGTCCCTCCCGGGTGAAGGAAGTGCTCATCATCCTTCTGGCACTCCTCGTTCTGGCGGCTGCCATCTTCGGGCTCGTCAAACTCGTGCAGCACCATCAGGCAGAGAAGGGGACTGGACTCAAAACTTCCTCGGTGGCCACCGCGGAGTCCACGACTGCCAATGTCGGGACCGCCCGTGTCCTGACCGACGAGGAAAAGGACATGCTCCGGAACAGCGAAAAGTACAAGAACATCATGGCGCACAAAGAGGACTACCCCGAGTACCTCATCGATGACCTCGAGATGAACCCCGAGATCCTCGACTTCGTCGCCGACTACCTGAAAGTCCAGCCCGTTGGCCACGGCGGCCTGACCGCTGCCGAGAAGAAGGCGGCCCATCCGCTGTTCGTCCAGTGGGACAAGCGCTGGGGTTACTCGCCCTACGGTGAGAGCTGCATGGCCATCTCTGCCTGCGGCCCGACTGCTTTGGCGATGGTCGGATACAGCCTCACGAGGAACGAACAGATCGATCCGTTCAACGTGGCGCAGTACGCTATGCAGAACGGCTACTACGTGAACAACGTCGGTACCGCCTGGACGCTCCTGACGGAAGGCGCGCAGCACTACGGTCTCGCCGTCACTTCCCAGTACAAGTACACCGAAGACCAGATGAAGGATGCGCTCGAAAAGGGCGGCATGATCATCCTCTCGGTCGGCAAGGGCGACTTCACGGTCCACAGCGGCCACTTCATCGTGGTCTATGGTTACAAGAACGGCAAGTTCCAGGTCAACGACCCGTTCAGCTACACGAACTCGAGCAAACTCTGGGACTACACGACGCTGTCGAACCAGACGAAGAACGCGTGGATCTACTGCAAGGCCGGCTCCGAAGCGGCAGCCACCGCCTCCACGACCACGACGACTGCGGCCACGACCGCCAGCACCACCGCTGCGGCCAACACGGCTTATACGACCGCCACCACGGCTTATACGACCGCCACGACCGTGTACACCACGACCGGGACTATCGGTTGAGCATCTGATACGGAAAAGAAATAACAGCCTGCATCGAACGATGCAGGCTGTTTTCCTGTTTGGAGAAGAGTTATGCGTTCGCGGGAGCCGCTTCGGCTTTTGCGTTTTTCTTTGCTTCGGCTTCTGCTTTGGCGGCTGCTGCGGCAGCCGCTTTCTTTTTGTTCTTTTTCCAGACGTAGTCGGGAAGCTGGAAGGTTTCCTCGAAGTCCGCGTAGTTCTTCTGGTACTCCGCGTCGTTGCCCTTCTTGAGCCTGTTGAGGTACTGGTGTGCATCGCGGCTCGCAATGCGGGTCTGGATGATGGTGACGGCCGTGTTGGAGCAGTGGTCCGACACACGGGAACAGAACGTGACATAGTCATCGAGGACGATACCGGTGTCGCCGCGGCAGTCGCCGTAACGAAGACGGTCGATGTGACGGGCCTTGATGGTCTCGGTCAGGTTGTCGATGACCTGTTCGAGGGGCTCGACCTTGGCGGCCAGCGCTTCATCGTCATGTTCGAAGGCGTCGACGGTCATCTGCAGGATCTGCCGGACGGCGGAGTTCAGAACGGCGATTTCTTTGTTGGCGTTGTCGGAGAAGACGACTTTGTGCTCGACCATGGACTTCGCGTTGTTGACCATGTTGACGCCGTAGTCGCCGATCCGCTCGAATTCGCGGATGCAGTAGAGGATCTCGTTGACCTCGTTGCTGAGCTGGTCGGTCAGGTCACGGGCAGACAGGCGGATGAGGATGGAGTTGAGGCTGTCCTCGAGGACGTCGAGTTTCTTCTCGCATTTGTTGATGCGGTCCATCTTCTCCTCGTCATACTCCTCGAAGGCGGAGAGGGAAGTGGAGAAGGACTCGTAGGCGAGGTGCGCCATCTCGATAGTGCTGTCCTTGCACTGGCTGACGACGATGTTCGGGGAACTGAACAGACGCTCGTCGATGATGAGACCGCGGAACTTCTCGTCGGCCTCTTCGCCCTTCTTCCCGCGGACGATCTTCTTGACCAGTTTCACGATGAGCTGGTTGAAGGGGAGCAGGATGAGGACCATCGCGATGTTGTAGACCGAATGGATGGCGGCGATGGCCACCGGGTTGATGGTCTGGCTGAAAATGGGGATGTCTACGAACTGACGGATGAGGACAAAGGGGATGAAGGCGATGAACGCTCCGATGACCTTGATGGCGATGTGGATGCCCGAGACCCGTTTCGCGTCGGTGCTGACGCCGATGGAACTGAGCAGCGCCGTCATACAGGTACCGATGTTGAGACCGATGATGAGCGGGATGGCGGCTCCGTAGGTGATGGTGCCGGTCAGGGACAGCGCCTGCAGGATACCGATGGATGCGGCGGAGCTCTGGATGATGCCGGTGAAGACCGTGCCGATGAGCAGACCCAGAACGGGGTTGTCGAAGGCGGTCAGCATGCTCGTGAACTGTTCACTTTCGGCGAGCGGCTCGACGGCCTGAGACATGAGGGTCATGCCGAACATCAGAACGGCGAAGCCGCAGAGGATGGCACCGATGTCTTTTTTCTTCTGCTGTTTGGCCTCCATGATGAGACCGACGCCGATGAGCGCGACGATGGGCGAGAAGTTTGCCGGTTTCAGCAGAGACATGAAAATGTTGTCAGACTGGATGCCGCTGAGGGACAGGATCCACGCGGTCAGCGTGGTGCCGATGTCCGCGCCCATGATGACACCGACGGTGTTGGCAAGCTCCATGATGCCGGAGTTGACGAGACCGACGAGCATGACGGTGAGGGCAGAGGACGACTGGATGGCGATGGTGATGGCGGCACCCAGCGCGAGGCTCTTCCAGATGTTGGATGTGAGCCGCTGCAGGATGACTTCCAGCTTGCCGCCGGCGACCTTTTCCAGGTTCGAGGACATGATGTTCATGCCGAACAGGAAAAAGGCGAGACCTCCGATCATCGTCAGAAAAGAAAATATGGTCATAGCGCGTTCTTCTCCTTTATTGTTAATCCAGTATCAATTTTGACGTATAATCCATGTAAAATCAACCGACTAATTATTAATATTGTTGGTTTTACAAGGAACACTTTTGATAACTAAAGAAAGACTTGAAAGAGGGGAGTACCATATGGTAAAATGTTTACAAATTGTTACGAAATCTCACGAGAAGATTACAAACCACACAAACATTTGCGAGGAGTTATCCTGATGAAGAAGAAAATCCTGTCCCTTGTGGCCGCATTCCTCATGGTTGTCGGCATTGCAGCAGGCTCGGTGTTCAGCACGCCCGATTCCGCTGCGCTGGCACCCTCGGGCATCATGAACAACGGTCTCAACGGCATCTATATCGATATCAACCGTGCCCCCTACACCACTCTGGCCGAGACCACGAGCTATGCATACCGCCGCGGCGGCTGCGCCTGGTTCGCTTCGTCCCGCGCGAGAGAGCTGACGGGCAAGAACATTTCCATCCATGGCCCGGCCAACTGGTGGAACACCTACTACGCGAACTACGGCTTCACGAAGGGCTACGTTCCGAGAGCCAAATGCTTCGCCATCTACACGAACCACATGCTGGTCGTTGAACGCATCGACGGCGACGTCATCACCGTCAGTGAAGGCGCCACCCCGCAGTCCGATGCCGACCACGGCTACTGCATCATCTACACCACGACCCGCGAGAAACTCGAGGGCAACAACGGCGGAGACTTCGTCGGATACATTTACCTCAACGTCGGTGCCGAGTGCAACACGAACGGCCTGACCACGAGAGCGAACACCAACTGGTGGGATCGCTTCCGTCCGACGACGACAACGACAACCAGAACGACGACCAGAGCAGCCAATACCACCAACCAGACGCTTCCGAACGGCAGCACCACGAGCGGCGCCATCACCACGACGCCCGCACCGGGTACCGCTCCGTACACCACCGGCACTTATGTCGTCAACACCGGTTCCTCGAACCTGAACATCCGCTCGTCGCCCGACGCCAACACGACGATCATCGGCAAGATTCCGGGCAACACCCGCGTCAACATCACTCAGGTCAACGGCAACTGGGGCCGCGTCACTTACGACGGCAACACCGGCTGGGTCAGCCTCGACTGGTGTGTCAAACAGTAAAGTCCCAATCGAATCCATAAAAAAAACCGCTGGTGAGCAGTTCGCTCATCAGCGGTTCTTTTTATTATATATTGTTTTACTGGTACAGGGAGTCGACGTCGGCCTGCCACTTCATGTAAGTGGTCTTGTTGTAGCTGTCCGGAATGTCCTGAACGAGGTCGTAGGCGTCCTTCATGTCGGCGAGGACCGTGCGCAGCACGTTGACGACGGCGGGCTTCTTGACGCCCATGCCGAAGAACCCGCGACCTTTCGAAGTAATGCTCGGCAGCACTCCGCTCATGAGGTCGGAGAGGAAGTCTCCGTCGATGATCTCGGACTGGAACAGGAAGTTCTGCTCTTCGACGTCGGTGGAGAGGACCCAGGAACGGAACACGTCCGCGGCCACCTCTTTGGCGATGTACTCTCTGCAGAACCGCACCTGATACACATAAAGGTCGTCCGTCTCGCAACTGTCGTTGACCGCGAGGACTTCGCAGAGGATGCGGGCGGCGTCCATGGTGTCGGAGAGGGGCGGGGTCATGACCGGGATGGTCATGTAGGGCGTGGCGCCGAGGATGACGTAGCCCGGAACCACCATCTTCGTCATGTATTGACGGATGGGGAGTCTCGCCTCGACCGGTGTCTTTTCCTCTTCGATGCCGATGATGGGGTTGTTGTCCCGCAGGTCGTTCACTGTGTCCGCAATGTCGGTTTCCGTGACACCGCCGACTCTGCCGACGAGGACATCGGCACAGTAGTCGCTGACGTCGGAGACACACCAGGCAAGGCCCTGCTTGCCGCCCTGCCGAAGATACATCTTGTTGGTCTGCTTCGGCATGGGGGCTCCGTCGCCCCATTCATAGAAGCCGCGGTGGACATAGAGCATGTCCTCCGGGTCCGGGGTGGAGGAGATGCCGTAGAACTTCGGCAGCTGCTGGCGCAGCGGAGACAGCGGTCCGGTGCAGTCGATGGTCAGGTCCGCGCCGACGAACAGGCCGTCCACACGGATGCCGGACACATGACCGCTGTCGACGACCAGTTCCGTGACTTCCGCTTCGAAGTGGAAGGTGGCGTTGATCTCGGCGAGGGACATGAGGTACTCCGTCAGCCTGCGACGGTCGATGAGGACCTCGCGGGACTCTTCGGGTCCGTAGGCCACGACGTTGGTGCCGCCGTCCGGGGAGAGGAATGCCCAGTTTTTCTTTTTTCGGTAACAATCGGACGGGGGCGGATCGAGCTCCAGCCGGTCAAAGACGGAGAGGTCGATGTTCTCGGACCAGCCCGTGCAAACTTCGTCCCGGCGCAGCCGGTCGAACAGTTCGACGGTCCAACCGGCTCTTCCGAGCAGGATGGCAGCGGTGAGTCCGCCGAGGTTCGCCCCGATGATGTTGACTTTCTTCATGGAAGGTTCTCCATTCCTGAAAACGGGTTTTGTGGTGATTTGGTTCTGTAACATCTAATTATAATAAAAAAGTTGTCCTTTGTAAATTGATAGACGACAAAGGCTTTCAAATGATATACTTTACAATGGAAAATGATTTAGAAAGGGAGAACACCATGAACGAATTTGTGGAACTCATGACAAAACGGCGCAGTGTCCGCAAGTTTCAGTCGAAAATGATCACCAACGCAGAACTCGACCAGGTGCTCTACGCCGGTCTGTTCGCCGCCAGCGGGCTGGGACGCCAGCCCTGCTATTTTATTGCCGTCAGAGACCCGGAGACCCGGAACCTCCTGTCGAGCATGAACGCCCGCATCCTCGGCCAGCCGAGCATCGACCCGTTCTACGGGGCTCCGGTGGTGGTCGTCGTGCTGGCAGACACTACATCGCCCACCTACCTCTATGACGGGAGCCTTGCTCTCGGCAACATGATGAACGCGGCCCACGCGGTGGGACTCGGCAGCTGCTGGATCCACCGGGCCAAAGAAGAATTCGAGACCCAGACCGGGAAGATGCTCCTGAAAGAGTGGGGGCTCCCCGAGACGGTCGAAGGCATCGGACACCTCATCCTCGGGTACCCGGCGGAGGAAGAACTGCCGGAGGCGGCCCCCCGGAAAGAGGACCATGTGGTGTTCCTGATGGAGAAAAAACAGTTCCCGGCCCTCGTTGATATCCTGACCGAAGACAGCATCGTCTTTCACGGGACCGCCACCGACAAGGAAGGTGCCATTAGGGAAGCGGGACAGGTCGTCGTGGACCTCAAGTGTGCCGGGGACGAGTACATCGACTCCATGCTCAAGAGAGAGGCGGACTTCTCCACGTACCTCGGTAACGGCGTCGCTATCGCCCACGGAACGGTCTGGGGCAGAAAACGCATCCGCAAGACCGGGGTCGGCCTCGTCCGGTACCCGGAGGGCATCGACTTCGACGGCGAGAAAGCGACCCTTGTGTTCGCGGCTGCCGGAGTGGGGGATGACCATATGGATCTCGTCCAGCAGATCTCCGTGGCGGCCCTCAACGACAGCGTTGTCCAGGCCCTCAACGAGGCGGAGGACTATGAGGCGGTCCGTGCCGCGCTGAAGAACCTGCGGATGTACAAATAAAAGCGGAAAATGAGACAAATGGCGATTTGTGTCTCAACTTCTGAAAAAGTACTTCCGTTTTGGAAGAAACTGTTGTAACATCTAGTAGGCAAATCAGCGATAACCAAATACTGACCAAAGGAAGTGCTATATCCATGAGAGATCCCGTCAAGGTCATCGAACTCAAGAAAAGCATCCTCGAAGACAACGACGCGGACGCTGAAGTGCTCCGCGGTACGCTGAAAGACGAGAAGCTTCTTTACATCAATATCATGTCCTCTCCCGGGTCGGGCAAGACCACGACCCTGAGTGCCGTCATCAATCGCCTCAAAGACGAGATGAACATCGGCGTCATGGAAGCGGACATCGACTCGGACGTCGACGCGCAGACTATCGCGGCCCTCGGCGTCAAGTCCATCCAGCTCCACACCGGCGGCATGTGCCACCTCGACGCGGAGATGTCCCGCCAGGGCATGCGTGAGATGGGCACCGAAGACCTCGATGTCGTGTTCCTCGAGAACGTCGGCAACCTGGTGTGCCCCGCCGAATTCGACACGGGCTCCGCGGAGAACGTCGTCATCCTCTCCGTTCCGGAAGGGGACGACAAGCCGCTCAAGTACCCGCTCGTGTTCACGAAGTGCAATGTCGTGCTCGTCAACAAGATCGACGCGCTGCCGGTCTTCGACTTCAGCCTCGACAACATCCGTGAGTACGTCGGCAAACTGAACCCGAACGCAGTCGTGTTCCCGATCTCCGCCAAGACCGGCGAAGGTGTAGACGCCTTCTGTGACTGGGTCCGTGCCCGCGTCAAAGAGCAGCAGGCGTAAAGGAGGAGAACTACAATGGCAGAATTCCGAGTCATCAACGTCAACGTCGGTGTGTTCGACAAGAACGACCGCGTCGCAGACGCAAACCGCGCGAAACTCCGCGCCCAAAAGACCTTCATGCTGAACGTCATGGCCTCTCCCGGAGCGGGCAAGACCACGACCCTCCTCGCGACCATCGCGGCTCTGAAGGACAAGTACAAGATCGGCGTCATGGAAGCCGACATCGACGCCACCGTCGATGCCGAGACCATGGCCAATGCCGGCGTCCGTTCCATCCAGGTCCACACCGGCGGCGAATGCGCCATGGACGCCGAAATGACCCGTCAGGCTCTTGAAGAGTTCCCGACCGAAGACCTCGACCTCCTGTTCCTCGAGAACATCGGCAACCTGGTCTGCCCGGCCGAGACCGACACCGGCGCGTCGAAGAACATCGAGATCCTCTCCGTACCGGAAGGGGACGACAAGCCCCTCAAGTACCCGCTCATGTTCGAAGTCTGTCACGCGGTGCTCATCAACAAGATCGACACCACGGACTATTTCCCCTTCGACTTCGACGCCGTGGAGGAACGCATCCACCGTCTGAATCCCGACTGCAAGATCTTCTTCGTCTCGGCCCGTACCGGCGAAGGCATGCAGGAGTGGATCGACTGGCTCGACAGCGAAGTCACCGCCTGGAACGCGTAACGAAAAACAGGAGACATCTTCTGAGAAGGTGTCTTCTTTTATGTTTTGCGCATATGTATAATCTAAGGGTAAGAAATGTCCGGACAAGGAGGAATTGTAATATGAAAGTACAGACGTATGCACGTACATCGCCCGCCGAAAACCAGCGGGAGCGGGACCACCGCGACCTGGCACGGCGCATTGCCGAGGAGGGTATCGTACTGCTGAAAAACGACGGGGTCCTTCCGGTGGCTTCCGGGAACATCGCGCTGTACGGCGCCGGTGTCACGAAGACCATCTTCGGCGGTACCGGCAGCGGGGAAGTCAACGCGAGAAAGAATGTGAACGTACTCGAAGGCTTCGAAAACGCCGGGTACCATGTGACCACAAAGAAGTGGCTCGATGACTACGAGTCCGACTTCAAAGCCAAACAGGACGCCTTCTTCGCGGAGATGCGTTCTGCCTTCACGAGCCTTCGCGGCGTGGCCGATGCCAACAACATCCTCGGCAAGAGCTTCATCTACCCCTACGGCAGAGACATCACGGAGCAGGACATCGCGAACAGTGATACGGACACCTGCATCTATGTCATCTCCCGTCAGTCCGGTGAGGGCACCGACCGCAAACCGGAAGAGTTCGTGTTCCTGCCCGGGGAGATCGCCCAGATCAAACTGTGCACCGAGCGCTACGACAAGACCATCCTGGTCGTCAACGTCGGCAGCTCCATGGACCTCGCCGGTGTCGCGGAACTGCCCGGCCTGAACGCCATCGTCTACATGTGCCAGATCGGGGAGGAGAGCGGCACGGCCCTCGCCAATGTCATCTCCGGCAAAGTGAGCCCCTCCGGCCACCTGACTGACACCTGGGTGCAGAACTATGCCCAGGTCCCCTTCGGAGACAAGTTCTCCGAGATGAGCCCCGAACCGCTCGAACAGAATTATGAAGAGGGCATCTTCGTCGGATACCGGTACTATCAGACCGCCGGCGTCGAGCCCCGTTACCCCTTCGGCTTCGGCCTGAGCTACACGACCTTCGCCTATGACATCCGGTCCACCGAGACCTTCCAGTCCTTCGTGACGACCCGGGTGAAGGTGACGAACACCGGAGATACCTACGGCGGCAAGGCCGTCGTCCAGGCGTACCTGTCCTGCCCGGAGGGCAAACTCCAGAAACCGTACCAGCAGCTGGTCGCCTATGCCAAGACGCCGGTCCTCGGCCCGGGAGAGTCGGCGGAAGTCGAACTCCGCTTTGACCTGCGCGATGAATCGGTCTTCGACGAAGCCACCTGCAGCTACCTCCTGGAAGCCGGCGACTACATCCTGCTCGTGGGCGACTCCTCGGTGTCCACCGAGGCCGCCGCGGTCCTCACCCTGCCCGAGACCATCACCGTCGAGAACGCGAAACCCATCGACCGGGACCGCACCGTCAGTGAGATCCATCTCGATGCCAGACGGCCCGAAGTCTCCGCGGACGTCCCGCGCCTGACCCTTTCCACGGGCGATGTACACCCCATCCACCACACGTTCGAACCGGACACGAAGTGGGGCGTCGAAAAAGAGATCGTCTCTCAGATGTCTCCGGAGGAGGGTGTCGAACTGGTCCTCGGCAAGGGCATGCACTTCTTCGCCTTCAAGGGCTCCTTCACGGTCCCCGGCAACGCCGCGAACACGACCTGGAAACTCATGGACCGCTATCAGATCCCCAGCGTCTCTCTGGCGGACGGCCCCGCCGGCCTTCGCATCCTCGAAGAGTCGGTCCAGTACCGCAGCGGCAAGGTCAAACCGCTGAAGAACGCCATCTCCATCTTCGACTACCTGCCGGCGGGACTTTCCAAAGTCCTCCTCGGCAAAAAAGAACTCGGCACGGTCCTGTACCAGTACGCTACCGCGTTCCCGGTGGGAACGGCTGTGGCCCAGACCTGGAACGTCGACCTCGCGGAGGCCTTCGGCGCCGCGGTCTCGACCGAGATGTCCGAGTACGGTGTCACCTTCTGGCTGGCGCCGGGCATGAACATCCACCGCAATCCGCTGTGCGGACGCAACTTCGAATATTACAGTGAAGACCCGATGATGACGGGGTCCATCGCCGCAGCAGTCTGCAAGGGTGTCGCATCCCGTCCCGGCAACTATGCGACCATCAAACACTTCTGCGCCAACAACCAGGAGTTCCAGCGCAACAAGGCGTCGAGCAACCTCTCGGAGCGGACCCTGCGTGAGATCTACCTGCGTCCCTTCAAGCGCGCCATCCGTGACGGTGGTGCCCGTTCCGTCATGACGAGCTACAACCCGATGAACGGCATCTACAACGTCGTCAACAAGTCCCTGCTCGAGGACTACCTGCGCGGAGAGTGCGGCTTTGACGGCATCGTCATGACCGACTGGACCAGCACGACCCCCGGCATGGCCAGCCCCGTCGGCGCCATCCAGGCCGGCAATGACATGATCATGCCCGGCATGTTCTTCGACCGCATCCCGCTGCTCCTCGCCCTGCGGAGAGGGACCCTGGACCCCTGGGACCTCCAGCGCTGCAGCGAACGGATCATCAAAGTCCTGCTCGAGAGCGAACAGGGACAGAAGCAGATCAAAGACCGCAGACGGCATCGGTGAGTTTTGATTCGCCGCATTGACAAATCGATTTAGCGTGCTGTATAGTTAAAGTGTAAGCAAAGCGCCTTTTTTGACGCTTGTAAACGAAATTTTGACTTAAGGAGGTATTTGCATGGCCCAGCATACTGGCGGAGCAAAAATGGACAAAGTCGAAAAGAAAATCGAGAAGAAGGCACCCCACGGTGTCACCCATCACGGTCATTCAGGAGGAGCTAAAATGTCTGAAGTAGAGAAGAAAATCGAAAAGAGCAAAGAGCCGAAAAAGACCTGGAAGAATCTGTTTGGTCTTCTTGGCGTCATCATGATCGCACTTTCTCTGTGCGTCGTTATGGTTTCCTGCAGCGGCGGTCAGGACATCCCGACCTACACCACAACGCAGCTCGCTCAGAAATATGAGACCGATGATCCTACCGACCTTAAGGGCATGAAGATGTATGTCGTCGGCGAGATCTATGAGTCCGAAGACAACCTTCTCACCAAAGACTATTTCACCCTCGTCCCGATCGATTCTGACGGCGACGGCTACGGCGTTACCTTCAAGATGATGGACGCTTCCAGAAAAGCCCGCAAGGCTGTCAAGAAAGCTGACATGACTGACGCCATCACCGTTCTCGGTACCGTTACCAAGGTCACCAAGTCCGGTTATGTCTTCGACGTCGACTCCATCACCGAGATCGTCGACTAACGTAAAACGTCCGAACAAATCTCATATCGGAGCCCTTTCCGGGCTCCGATATTTTTTTGACAACTGTCCAAATTTATTCATACTTTGTTAGACCATTGTTATCTTTTATGGGTTGTTTTTTAAGGGGAAAAGTGCTACTATTTAATGTGTCATGGAATGGGTAGGGGGAACCCTGCCCCATGCGCATCACATTTCTCATATTTGTATTAGGAGGAAGCACAAACATGTTATTCCAGATCTATGGTGCATTCTCTGCCTACAAGCTGCTTGGTTGGCTTGCGGCCTTCCTTGGCCTGGTCATCCTCAATGAGATCGGTCGTCGTACTAAGATCGGTGGCATCCTTATCTTCGTCGCCATCCCGCTTGCACTGACTGTTTATTTCATTGCGATCTATGCTGCAGCTGCCAAAGGCGCAGAATGGGCACTCAACAACCCGACTTACGTTCACATGAACAGCTGGTTCCACTATGCCAAGCTCTATGCCGCTGACTGCGGATGCATCGGTTTCATGATGCTGAAGTACAAATGGGGCATCGGTGCCAAAGAGTGGTTCAAGCCGTTCCCGTTCATCATCGTTGCTATCAACATCCTTATCGCTGTTGGTTCTGACTTCGAATCCGCTATCAAGGGCGCTATGTCCGTTGATGGTTGGTGGCTGTCTTCCGAAGGCGTCTGGCTGTACGGCGGCTGGTGGAACGTCCTTAACGGCATTGCCGGTATCCTCAACATCCTCTGCATGACCGGTTGGTGGGGCATCTACTCCTCCAAGGGTCGCCAGGATATGCTGTGGCCCGACATGACCTGGATGTTCATCCTTGCTTACGACGTCTGGAACTTCGAGTACACTTACCTCAACCTGCCGACGCACTCCTGGTATTGCGGTCTTGCTCTTCTTCTTGCTCCGACCTTCGCGGCCGCTGTCTGGAACAAGGGTGGCTGGATCCAGAACCGTGCTAACACCCTCGCTATCTGGTGCATGTTCGCTCAGGTCGTTCCGGCATTCCAGGATTACTCCAAGTTCTCCGTCCTGCCGAGCGTCTATGGCGACACCTACGATGCAGTCGGTTACATGGATGCAAGCATCCGTCCGATCACCGCTCATCCGCAGGCTCAGGGCGTCATCGCTGTCGCTTCTATCGTTACCAACGTTGTTGTCCTTGCCTTCATCATCAAGCGCTCCATCGAGCTCAAGAGAAACCCGTACAAGAACGAAATCTGGATGGGTACCAAGGACTACGAGGAAGCAATGGCTCGTGCCGAGTAAGGATTCTTATTTAACCTGTTTTTTTGGAAATAAGAGTTTTGAGAGAATCAAAGAAATATGATGCGTATCGAATGATATGAATGACTGGTGCTCCGGGTCTTCCCGGAGCACTTTTCATAACAGAAAGGAATGCGACATGGAACAGATCACGTTTGCCGGCATCGACATCAGTGTCGTCCGCTCCAGACGGCGGAGCATCGGGCTCGAAGTGCGCCTGGACGGGTCCGTCATCCTGCGCATGCCGAACCGTCTTCCCAAACGGGAAGCCCTCGCGTTCCTGCAGTCGAAGGAGGCGTGGCTCCGCAAAGCGGTCGCCCAGGTGGAAGCCCGGGAGTCCTTCGCCGAAGCCGCCGGCCTCGAACCCCTGACAGAAGAGGAACTGTCGGCCCTGACCAGAGCCGCAAGAGCGTACTTCACGGAGAAGTGCGCCTGGCTTGCGCCCGTGGTGGGTGTCGACTACGGCCGTATCTCCATCCGCCATCAGAAAACGAGGTGGGGGAGCTGTTCGTCCAAAGGAAACCTCAACTTCAACTGCCTTCTGATGCTGGCCCCGGAAGAGGTCCGGGACTATGTGGTCGTCCACGAACTGTGCCACCGGAAAGAGATGAACCACTCGCGACGGTTCTGGGCTGAGGTGGAAAAGGTCGTCCCGGATTATAAGGAAAAAGAACGCTGGCTCAAAGAGAACGGTCCGCTCCTGCAGCGGCGTCTTGGAAATTGACCGCCGGCATGGTATACTGACAGCGTATCAACAGAGCTTTCAAACAGGGAAGGAGCACACCCCATGGCAGGTATGGAACCCAAAAAACTGTCCCGTGAAAAACTGGCGGACGGCAGCGTCCTTTTGTTCCTGAAAGAACGTTTTCAGGATGACATGAACGAAGACAATCTCATCGAACTCATGCAGGTCCTGAGAGACTCCATTCTTCTCGTCCCCATGAAGGTCCTCATGTCCGCTGCCGACGCCGAGCGCATGCGCCTTTATGAGGAGAACATGAAGTTCGTCGCGGAGAACGACATCCAGGTCGTGCCCGCCACCGCCACCCTCGAAGACCAGAACTACATGTTCATCTTCTCCCAGCCGGAGCAGATCCCCGTCGACTATTCCGACGCCGTGAGCATCATGCGCATCCCCTGGGAAAAGGTGTACCAGTATTTCATCGATGACGAAGGCATCTACGGCATCGTCCTCGACCCCTTCACCGAGAACCTCGAAATTCCGGAGGAACTCATCCACGCCATCTCCCGCATGGACTCTGCCCTTGTGGACGAGGCGTAAATCGCCAACGCAAGCAAAAAGACCGACTCGTCAGAGCCGGTCTGATTTTTTATGTTATGGGGCGATTCACTGCAGGATCTTCTTCTTGAACGCCGCGATGTCGGAGTCAGAGAACCCGAGAGCCTCCCGGAAGAAGCCTTCCGTGCCGCCGTAGGTCTTCTCGAGGTAGTCGAGCATGTCGGTCAGCATGAACTCGCTGGCCTGGTAGGTGTTGCGGAAGTCGTCCGCCTTCTTTTTCCGCATGATGAGGCGGGTGCCATAGTAATACTTCTTGTTGCGGGCCTCGAAGGCCTCGTTGCTCAGCATGTAGTCCTCCAGCATGAGGTCTCTCGGCACGCCGACGAGGTCCTCGATGAGGGCCGCGACGATGCCGGTCCGGTCCTTGCCTTCCGAGCAGTGGAACAGGGCCGCCTTCTCGCCGGGGACGACCTCGTTCATGAAGAGGCCGAAGATGTTCCGCAGGGCTTCCAGGGAGTTCTCCTTCGAGACCATGTTGAGGTACATCTGGGGCATGGAGGGAATGTTGGGGAAGTGTTCCATGACGTCTTCCCGCAGCTGGTAGTGCCGGTATTCGACCCCGGGGATGGGGGAGTCCGGCTGACGGGTCAGCTCCTTGTCGATGCGAAGGTCGATATCGTATGCCACTTTATGCTCCCGCACCAGTTTCTCGCCGTCGGAGGGGACGAGCTGGTAGAGGGACGCGGCCCGCAGGAACGTCCGGGGCCGGATGACTTTGCCGCCTTCCGCGGGCATGCCGCCGAGGTCTCTCGTGTTGATGAGTTTGGCAAAGGGGATGTTCTGAATGCGCTGCGCCATAGTGCGCCTCCTCGCTGTTTTCATTTCGTTTCGTCTATTATACAGAGGTTCGCCCGGTTTGAACAGAGTAAGATTATCAAGACAAATTTACAAAAGTGTCCTTATGGAAGGTGTTTTATTCCATTGATTTTTTTGCTTCGTAGTGAGAAAATGTTTGAGTAAACTTTGGCGATTTACGGTCACGGCTCAATACGACGTACATCGCCCCCAAACACAACAGGAGGAACGGAAATGAAAAAAGTTAGAAAAATGATTGCCGTTCTGCTCTCCATGGTCATGATCTTCGGCCTCGTGGCCGGCGGCGTGGAAGCGGCAGCGGCATCCGGGAAGTACAACAATATGAGCTTCCCCCACGCGAAACGGTACACCTTCCGTTACAACTCGGGCTATGACCGGGACTGGGACGGCTGCATGTACTACACCGATGATTACTTCAACCTCGACCCGACCGCTTCGACCCCGAACATCAGCTTCATGACGGCGTCTTACTGCATCACGCTGACCGCCATGTCGTCGAACGACGCGGGTGACAACTGGTCGAAGAAAGACCAGAACATCAAGGCACTGTTCAAGAAGCTCGGCTTCAAGAACTACTATGCTTCGGAAGGTTTCATCAACCATCCGCAGACGGACTCCATCGGCTTCGCCATCGGCAGCAAAAAGCTGGCAGACCAGAACTGTACGCTCATCGCGGTTGGTCTCCGCGGTGCGGGTTACGGCTCCGAATGGGGCGGCAACTTCAACCTCGGACGCAACGGGCAGCATAAGGACTTCGCCGCCAACAAGGAAAAACTCCTGGCCGCTCTGAAACAGTACATCAAGGACAACAACATCAAGGGCCATGTCAAACTCTGGCTCAACGGCTACAGCCGTGGCGGCGCGGTCGCGAACCTGACCGCCGCAGCCATCGATGAAGGTGCTCTGAAAGACACCGGCATCACCCTCGGTCAGAAAGACCTTTACGCGATGACCTTCGAGGCTCCCCAGGGCGCCATGGTCTCCGACGGCCTGACCGGCTCCAAATACAACAACATCTGGTCCTTCATCAACCCGAACGACATCGTTCCCCTTGTGGCGATGAAGGAATACGGCTTTGGACGTTACGGCCGTGTCTGGAACTATCCGACGCAGGGCAACACCGGTTCCGGCTACACCGCCAAGCGCAAAGCCATGGAAAAACTCTTCTACGCCATGGAAGCCCATGAAGTTGCCGAAGAGTACAAAGCGGACAGCTTTGTCAACTACAAGATCGACCTGACCGACGGCATCATCGCGAAGGACAAGGCGAACAAGATGCTCCTGCCCGAGTTTGAACAGAAACTCGTGGGGACCATCGCTCTCGACCTCGTCGGCACCCGTGACAACTTCGTCAACGAGTACCAGAACGGCTTCCGTACCATCCTGACCGTCATCATGGGCGAGAAGCTCCTGAACGGCAACGAACTCGATGTCAACGCGTTCTTCGCCGCCCTTCAGAAGAACCTGCAGGAAGAGCCCATGGAGGCCCGTATCAGCAAAGCGGTCGCCACTCCCTTTGACACCACCTATGGTTTCAACACGGTCTTCAAGGACCTCGTCGTCGAGTCCCTGAATGACGCAGGCATCAACTACCTGTCCCCGGCAGACCTCACGGTCTTCGTGACGAACGTCGTCAAACTCCTCGCCGGCCTCTTCATGGTCGACCCGGACATGGCGGTCACCACGGTCATGAACATCAAGACCCTCATCAACTGCCATTACCCCGAAGTCAGCTTCGCCTGGCTCATGAGCATGGACCCGCAGTACAACGGACTCGCGGACTGCTTCTAAACCGACATAAAACGAGACCCGGAAGGAATTCCTTCCGGGTCTTTTCTGTTGTCTGTTTTCTTTTGTGACGGGCGTCAGCCGCCGAGTTCGATCATGCGGTCGATGGGCTTTCTGGCTGCCGCGATGAGTTCGTCACTCATCAGGATCTCGTCACCGCCGGTGCCGAGACAGCTCCGGTATACATCGCCGAGAGTGGTCATCTTCATGTTCTGGCAGATGAGGTCGGAGGAGAGGGCATAGAAGGTCTTGTCAGGGCACTCGAACTGCAGGTGCTGGACGATGCTGTACTCGGTGCCGATGATGAATTCCTTCGCGTCGGACTCTTTTGCGTACTTCATGATGCCTGTGGTGCTGCCGGCGTAGTCCGCGAGGGCGGTGACTTCCGGACGGCATTCCGGGTGGACGAGCAGGAGGGCTTCCGGGTGCTCTTTTTTCGCGAGCTCCGCCTCGAGCTTCGTGACCCGGAGATGGGTCGGACAGCCGCCCTTGATGAGGGCGATGTTCTTCTCGGGACACATGTCTCTGACCCAGGCGCCGAGGTTCGGGTCCGGCATGAAGAGGATGTCCTGCTCGGGCATGTTCTTCACGATCTTCAGGGCAGAGGAGGATGTGACACAGACGTCCGCTTCCGTCTTGGTGTCGGAGGTCGTGTTGATGTAGGCGACGACGGCGTAGCCGGGGTAGTCTTTCTTGAGTTCCCGCAGATCGGACCCGCTGTACTGGTCGGCCATGGGACAGCCGGCGATGGGGTTCGCGAGGAGGACCTTCTTCTCGGGGGACAGCATCTTCACGGTCTCCGCCATGAACCGGACGCCGCACATGATGACGGTGTCGGCATCGGTCTTCGCCGCCTCGACGCTGAGGCCGTAGGAATCTCCCACATAGTCGGCGATTTCCCAGATGTCATGGCTCTGGTAGGCGTGGACGAGGATGCAGATGTTTTTCTCTTTTTTCAGGCGAAGGATCTCGTCCTGAAGTTCTCTGGTGGTGAGCATTGGCAGCACTCCTTCCCGTTTTCTAAGAGTACTATAATCGGAAGTTTCAAGGGTGTCAAGACACCTGTTAAAAAATAGATTGACATATGTTTGTCAACTGTATTGTCAGCGGGGAAGTGCTGTGCTATAATGCGTCTGAAACGTGACTGATACAGGAGGCAAATGGCAATGATCAAAACGGACATTCTGATTGTTGGCAGCGGATGCTCCGGCCTTTACTGCGCCCTGCAGTGCCCGAAGGACAAGAACATCCTGCTCATTTCGAAATCCGACCTCGAAAGCTCCGACTCGTACCTGGCGCAGGGCGGCATCTGCATGCTCAAGGACGACACGGACTATGAAAGCTATTTTGAAGACACCATGAAAGCGGGCCATTATGAGAACGACAAAGAGTCGGTCGGAATCATGATCCGCTCCTCGCAGGACGTCATCCGGGACCTCGTGTCCTACGGCGCCGAGTTCGAACAGGACCCGGAGGGGCAGTTCCTCTTTACGAAGGAAGGTGCCCACTCCGACAAGCGCATCCTGTTCCACGACGACGTCACCGGCCGGGAGATCACCAGCAAACTGCTGGCCGCGGTCAAGGCCCTGCCGAACGTCACCCTCATGGAGTACACGACCATGGTCGACATCGTCGAGAAGGACAATGTCTGCTACGGCGCCGTTCTGACGCTCCAGGACGGTACGCTCGACGTGGTGGACGCGGACTACGTGGTCCTCGCCTGCGGCGGCATCGGCGGCCTCTACGAGCATTCCACGAACTACAGCCACCTCACCGGCGATGCACTGGCCATCGCGCTCCGGCACAACGTGGCCCTCAAGAACACAAATTACGTCCAGATCCACCCGACGACCTTCTACACCGAGAAGCACGAAGATCGTTCGTTCCTCATCTCAGAGTCCGTCCGGGGAGAGGGGGCCGTCCTCCTCGACAAGAACATGGAACGGTTCACCGACGAGCTCCAGCCCCGTGACCTGCTCTCCAAGGCCATCCTGGCCCAGATGCAGAAAGACGGCACGAAGCACGTCTGGGAGGACCTGAGGCCCATTCCGAGAGACGAGCTGTTCAAGCACTTCCCGAACATCATCGCCCACTGCAAAGAGATGGGCTATGACGTCACGAAGGAACCCATCCCCGTGGTCCCGGCCCAGCACTACTTCATGGGCGGCATCCAGGTCGACCACACGAGCCGCACCACCATGGAACAGCTCTACGCGGTGGGTGAGACTTCCAACAACGGCGTCCACGGCCGGAACCGTCTCGCGAGCAACTCGCTCCTCGAGAGCCTGGTCTTCGCGAAACGCGCGGCAAAGGACATCACCGAGAAATACCCGGTCGTCAAGCGCGACCCGACCCTGTTCGAGAACTTCTCCCTCGAGAAGTACTCCGACAAAGAGAAGCTCCGCAAGGAGTATGAGCAATCCGTCATTTTGAAGATCGAACTCGATGAGATCCTGAATCCCACCGGAGTCGACGCAGAAAAGAGGTCCGAGAAAAATGTTTGATCCTGTTACCCTGAAACTCAACGTAGACCCGCTCATCCTGAGCGCCCTCCGGGAAGATATCCACAGCGAGGACGTCTCCACGAACAGCGTCATGCCCCATCCCCAGGCGGGCGAAGCCGACCTCATCTGCAAACAGGACGGCGTCATCTGCGGCCTGCAGGTGTTCGAACGCGTCTTCACCCTGATGGACCCCGAGACGAACGTCGAGTTCTTTGTGAAGGACGGTGACTTCGTTAAGAACGGCACCCTCATGGCGAAGGTCCACGGCGACATCCGCATCCTCCTCTGCGGGGAACGGACGGCCCTCAACTACCTGCAGCGCATGAGCGGCGTTGCCACTTACACAAAGAACGTCTCGGACCTTCTGAAGGGCACGAAGACGAAACTCCTCGACACCCGGAAGACGACGCCCAACAACCGTATCTTTGAAAAGTACGCGGTCACCTGCGGCGGCGGCAACAACCACCGGTACAACCTCTCCGACGGCGTCATGCTGAAGGACAACCACATCGGAGCCGCCGGCGGCGTCAAAGAGGCCATCGCGGCCGCCAAGGCTTACGCGCCCTTCGTTCGCAAGATCGAAGTGGAGGTCGAGAACCTCGACATGGTCCGGGAGGCCGTGGAAGCGGGCGCGGACATCATCATGCTCGACAACATGAGCCATGAGGACATGGCAGAGGCGATGCAGATCATCGCGGGCAAAGCGGAAGTCGAAGTGTCCGGCAATGTCACGAAGGAGAACATCGCCCGGCTCACCGACCTCGGCGTCGACTACATCTCGAGCGGCGCGCTGACCCATTCGGCGCCTATCCTCGACATCTCACTCAAGAATCTCCACGCGGTATAAAGGAGGAAATCCATGAAAGGCGCAGAACGACGGATGATGATCTTCCAGACGCTCAAAACTGCCGGGAAACCGATCTCCGGCAGCTCGTTTGCGAAGCAGTTCGGGGTCAGCCGTCAGGTCATCGTGCAGGACATCGCCCTGCTGCGCGCCGAGGGCAACGACATCGTCTCGACGAGTTCCGGATATTTACTGTCGGAGCAGTTCAAGGCGAGCCGGGTCTTCAAAGTGCACCACGATGACGCGAGCATCGGGAAGGAGCTCACCATGATGGTAGACCTCGGCGGGAAAGTGAAGGACGTCTTCGTCTCTCACAAGGTCTACGGACTCCTCCGGGTCGACCTGAACCTGAACTCGAGGGCAGACATCGAAAAGTACCTTGAGTCCATCGCCACAGGGAACTCCTCGCCGCTGCTGAACCTGACCTCCGGCTACCACTACCATACGGTCCTCGCGGAGAACGAACTCATCCTCGACGCCATCCAGGCAAAGCTCGAGGAGTACGGGTTCCTCGCGCCGCTCAGGGACTACGAACCGGTGGATTTCTGGAAACAGACATCCTGAATGACAATAAAGTACATCGCCCCCTCGAATTGACAGTTCGAAGGGGCGAGTCTTATAATAAGTTTTAATATGTTAACAGACAGAAAGGTAGGATCCTTTTGCGAATCGTAGTCAAAGTCGGGACCACAACGCTGGCCCACAGCACCGGCAACCTGAACATCCGGAGAGTCACGGAACTCTGCCGGGTCCTCTCAGACCTCAAGAATGCCGGCAACGACGTCATCCTCGTCTCCTCGGGCGCCATCGGCATGGGCGTCGGGAAACTGTCCCTCTCCGAAAAACCGGAGGACATCCCGGGCAAACAGGCTGCGGCCGCCGTCGGACAGTGCGAACTCATGTACATCTATGACAATCTGTTCGGCGATTATAACCATGTCGTCGCGCAGATCCTCATCACCGGGGACGACGTCCAGAACGAAGTGCGTTATCAGAATTTCAGCAATACCATCCACCGTCTTCTCGACATGAAGGCACTGCCCATCATCAACGAGAACGACACCATCTCCGTCGAAGAGATCCAGATCGGAGACAACGACACCCTCGGCGCCATCGTCGCCAAGACCGTCGAAGCCGACCTCCTGGTCATCCTCACGGACACAGACGGCCTCTACACCGCCGACCCGCGGGTGGACCCGAACGCTTCCCTCATCCGAAAGGTCGAGGCCATTACGCCGGAGCTCATGTCTCTCGGCGGCGGCAGCGGCACGAAGCAGGGCACCGGCGGCATGACGACCAAGCTGAACGCGGCGTCCATCGCCACCGAAGTCGGCATTGAGACCGTCATCATCAACGGACGGAGCCCCCAGACGCTCTATGACATCGTCGAGGGGAACGAATACACCGGGACCCGTTTTCTCGGAAAACACTGAATGGAGGAACCTCTTATGGCAGACAGTTCTACCATCATCCTTTGTAAGAAAGCAAGAGTGGCCGCGGAAGACGTGGCTGCCCTAACCACGGCTCAGAAAAACGACGCCCTCGGCCTCATCGCCGACGCGCTGGAAGCCCACATGGCCGACATCCTTGCCGCCAACGACGAGGACATCGCCGCCGCCACGGGCAACATCCCGGACGTCATGCTGGACCGCCTGAAACTGACCGAGGACCGCGTCCGCGGCATGGCCGACGGCATCCGCGCCCTCATCGACCTTCCGGACCCCGTCGGCAAAGTCGTGCGGGAGTACAAGCACCCGGCGGGCATGACCATCCAGCAGGTGCACGCGCCCCTCGGTGTCGTCGCCATCATCTACGAGAGCCGTCCCAACGTCACCTCCGACGCCTTTGCCCTCGCCTTCAAGAGCGGCAACGCCTGCGTCCTGCGCGGCGGCAAGGAGAGCTACCGCTCCTCCTTCGCGGTCGTCGAGGCCATGAAGGAAGCCCTTCGCAAATGCTGCATCAATGAGGACGCCGTCGGCCTCGTCTCCGACCTGACCCACGACAGCGCCAACGAACTCATGACCGCGGTCGGTCTCGTCGACCTGCTCATCCCGAGAGGCGGTGCGGGCCTCATCCGTCGCATCACCGAGAACGCGAAGGTGCCCTGCATCCAGACCGGAAGCGGCATCTGCCACGTCTATGTCGACAACTGCGCCGACCTTCCGAAGGCCGTGAACATCGTCAACAACGCGAAGACCCAGAGACCGTCCGTCTGCAACGCGGAAGAGGTCCTCCTCGTCCATAAGGACGTCGCGGAGGAGTTCCTCCCGATGATCAAGACCCGCCTCGTCGACCTGAGAGAGAAAGAGGGCCTCGTGCCCGTCGAACTCCGCCTCGACCCGAAAGCGGCCGCCATCATCCCCGGAACGCCCGCCGGTCCGGACGACTTCGACACCGAATACAACGACTACATCCTGTCCGTCAAGGTCGTGGACAGCCTCGATGAGGCCATCCGCCACATCGCGGAACACTCCACCGGCCACAGCGAAGCCATCGTCACCGGCTCCGAACGCAACGCGGACCAGTTCGTGAATCGCGTCGACAGCGCAGCCGTCTATGTCAACGTCTCCACCCGGTTCACCGACGGCGGCGAATTCGGCCTCGGCTGTGAGATGGGCATCTCCACCCAGAAGCTCCACGCCCGCGGCCCCATGGGTCTCGAAGAACTGACGACCTGGAAATACATCATCCGCGGCGACGGCGAGATCCGCGAATAAGACGGGAGCATTTACGAAACTATGGAACAGACCAGAACCTACGGCTTCATCGGCGCCGGGAACATGGGCTCCGCCCTGGTCAGCGCCCTGGTCCAGAAACAGGACGGACAGAACGTCCTCGTCTCGGACCCCACCGCCGAGAAGCTCGAAGCACTGAAGAACGAAAAGGGGATCGTCCCCTCCGATAACGAGACCATCGCAAAGACCGCGGACTACGTGGTCCTCGCGGTCAAACCCCAGGTCCTCCCGACGGTCCTGCCGCCGCTGAAGGACGCTTTCGCCGCCAACGAGAACATGACCATCGTCACCATGGCGGCCGGCACCCCGATGCAGACGGTCCTCGACCTCGCAGGGGGAGAGTACCCGGTCATCCGCATCATGCCGAACACGCCCGTCTCCGTGGGCGCCGGTGTCCTGCTCATCGTCCGCAACGGCAAAGTCACCGACGAGGCTTTCGACGCCTTCCTCGAGGACTTCTCCGCGGCCGGTGTCCTCGTTCCCCTCGAGAAGGAGGAACTCATCGACGTCGGCATGACCATCTCCGGCTGCGGCCCCGCCTATGTGTACATGTACATCGACGCCATGGCGAAGGCCGGCGAGAAGCTGGGCCTCGACTATGAGACCGCCGCCACCCTCGCGAAGGCCACCTGCCGCGGCTCTGCTCTCCTTTCCGAGGTGTCGGATAAGAGCCTCGAAGACCTGCGCATCGCGGTCTGCAGCCCCGGCGGCACCACCATCGAAGGCGTGAAGTCCCTCTGGGAGTCCGATCTCGACGGCGTCGTGGAGAAGGCCTTGCAGGCAGCGTACGACCGGTCGGTCGAACTTGCGAAAAACTGAACTTTTTGTGAGCCTTTCACAGAAAGTGTCCCTGTAAATTAGTAGAAATCACACCGAAATTGTGGTCGAAATCCCTTTCGACCACAATTTTTTGGATTTTGCACAAAGATTTACCGATTGCACGCAATGGAATAACCTGATTTTGCAACAGAAGTTGCAAAACCGGAACCATTCTTGTGCAAACTGCACAAAAAAGAAAAACGTATATATTTGACTTTATTTCAATTTGTGGATATACTGCATCGCGACAAGGCAAGAAAGGAGGTCTGTGATGAGTCAGCAAGACCGAAAAAAGTTTCTCACCCTGCTCACCAGCCGGGTCGCAGCCGTCGCCCTCATGGTCGTCGGGTGCTGTGCCGCCATGGTCGGTTACGCGACCACGACGTATACTGTCAACGTGTTCGCCGACGGCCAGGTCATCCCGGTGAAGACTTCCGCCAGAAACCCGGATTCCATCGTAGCGCAGACCGGCATCACGGTCGGGGAAGATGACCTCGTCGACAAATCCTCCTTCCGTGTCGGTTCCGACGCGAAAGACGGCAACGCGATCATCGTGTACCGCGCCGTCCCCGTCACCTTCTATGAGAAGGGCAAAAAAGTGATGCGTGTCAACGCCGCCGGCACGGTGGCCGATGCCCTTGAAAAAGCCGGCATCGACATGGAAGGGGCCGACACCACGGACCTCGATCCGGACACGCTCCTCAAAAAGAATATGAAGATCAACATCCTCCGCAGCTTCAAGATCCAGCTCGTGGTGGGTGGTGTCAAACGCACGGTCGACTATGCCGCCGGCACGGTGGGCGACCTCCTGAAGCGAGTGAATGTCGACGTCGGCAAGTACGATGTCGTCAAACCCGGACTCTCCGAGACCCTGAAACGCGGCAGCAAAGTCGTGGTCAAGCGCGTCTCCTATGAGACCCGCGAAGAGGAAAAGGTCATCACGTACGGCACGCAGACCAAGGAGTCCGGCATCCTGGCCCAGGGCGTCAAGCGCGTGGCCCGTCAGGGCAGAGACGGCACGAAGACCGTCACCTACGAAGACAAGATCGTCAACGGCAAAGTCGTTTCTTCGAAGAAGGTCGGCGAAGTCGTCAATGTCAAGGCCGTCGACAAAGTCGTGGTCATCGGTACCCGCGGCGCCACCAATGTGGTCACCAGTAATATCCAGGGCAGCGGCGCCCCGACCAGTTACCTCAAGACCTTCCACGGTCCCGCGACCGCCTATACCGCGAAAGCCGGTGCCAAAACGGCCTCCGGCGCGGTGGCAAGACGCGGCCTCGTCGCGGTCAACCCGAAGCAGATCCCCTACGGTTCGAAACTGTATATCGTCGCGGACGACGGTACGGTCTACGGTTACTGTACGGCAGCTGACACCGGCGGGTTCGTCACGAACGGTTCCGGCACGCTGGTCGACCTCTACATGGACAGCTACGGCGAATGCACCCAGTGGGGCAAGCGCAACGTTACCATCTATGTCATCAGCTGGGGCGACGGACGCGTCTGACAACTGACAAACAATGTTATAGAAGGAAATCCCGGCCTCCCGTCGGGATTTTTAGCTTTCTTTAAACTTGCATTCATACTATAATAGTACTTTGACAGGTTTATTAACTTAGAAAGGAAGGGTGGAGCTCCCAATGAGAGATCCCTATGAGGTCCTCGGCGTCCCCAGGGGCGCCAGTGAGGAAGAGGTCACCAGAGCGTATCGCGAACTGGCGAAGAAATATCACCCCGACCTCAACCCGGGCGATGAGACTGCCGCTGCTAAAATGAGCGAGATCAATCAGGCATACGACAGCATCCGCCGGGGAGGTGCCCAGCCCACATATACATCCGGTTCCTCCGCCTACGGCGGCACCGGCAGCCAGAGCCAGGAAGACCCGTTCCGGGAATTCTGGCAGTGGTATGCCGCGGCCCAGGAACAGGCCCGTCGTCAGCAGCAACAGCAGCAGTACCAGCAGTACCGCCAGCAACAGCAGCAACAGGGGTACGGACCGTACAGCCCCTACGGCAACCGCCGGCAGCAGACCGTCCGCCGTTCGAGCGGCTTCGGATGCTTCCGGTTCCTTGCCTGGTTTATCGGCATCCAGATGATCCTCGGTCTGTTCAGCCTGCTGTTCAACACCTGCGGGACCGGCTACTATTACTACACTCAGCCCTACGAGCAGAACGACAACGGCGGAAGTGAGTACTATTACTACTTCCAGGACCCCCAGACCGGCGGTTCCTCCGGCGGCAGCTACTCGTCCGGCAACTCCCAGTCCGTCTCTCTCGAAACGGAGAACGGCACCTGTGAAGTAGAATTCGTCTGAAAGGATGGCGTCGACTTTGAAAGAAAAGATCAGTGCACTGTTTGCGGGCCGTAACGGCCTCGACATGTGGAATTACATCATTGCAGCGGTGGACGTGGTGCTCATCGTCGTCAGTATGCTCACCAACAGCTACCTGCCGCTGTGCATCGCCTTCCTGCTGCTCATCATGTTCCTGTTCCGCGCACTGTCCCGGAACCTGGAAAAACGGCAGAAGGAATGTCGCTTCTTCACCGACGCGGCCGCGGCCATCGTCCGGCAGCACAAACTGAACGGCATGCGCTGGAAGGACCGGCACACACACGTGTACAAGAAGTGCCCGGCCTGCCGCAAGGTGCTCCGCGTGAAGCGCCGCAAGGGCCCGAAGGACATCCACTGTCCGTACTGCAACAACGATTTCCGGATCTTCATCCGCATCCCGGGTGAGCTGGACAAAGAAGAAAAAGAAGCTCGCAAGGCGGAAGCCCGGGCAAAGAAATAAAGGATAACGGAGAGTCAACATGAGAAAGCATTACGATTATCTGGTGGTCGGCGCCGGTCTGTTCGGGGCCGTGTTCGCCCATGAAGCAGTGAAGGCAGGCTTTACGGTACTCGTTCTGGAGAAACGGGACCACATCGCCGGCAACATCTATACGGAAGAGGTCGAGGGCATCGACGTCCACAAGTATGGCGCGCACATCTTCCACACCTCCGACAAGAACATCTGGAGCTATGTGGACAAGTTCGCGGAGTTCAACAACTTCGTCAATTCTCCCGTCGCCAACTACAAGGGCGAGATGTACAACATGCCCTTCAACATGAACACCTTCTCGAAGATGTTCGGCATCTCCACGCCCGCTGAGGCCATGGCGGTGCTCGACAAAGAGCGTGCCGAGATCACCGGAGAACCGCAGAACCTTGAAGAGCAGGCCATCAGCCTCGTCGGCCGCACGGTCTACACGAAGCTCGTCAAGGGTTATACGGAGAAACAGTGGGGAAGAGACTGCACCGAACTGCCGGCCTTTATCATCAAGCGCCTGCCGGTCCGTTTCACCTATGACAACAACTACTTCAAGGACCGCTACCAGGGCATCCCCTGTGAAGGGTACACCACCATGGTCGAGCGGATGCTGGACGGCGCGGACGTCGTCCTGAACACCAACTTCCTCGATGACAAGGAAAAGTGGCTCGGTATGGCGGACAACTGTGTCTACACCGGCCCCATCGATGAGTACTTCGGTTATCAGCTCGGCAAGCTCGAGTACCGCAGCCTGAAGTTCGAGACCGAGATCCTCGACGAGGAGAACCACCAGGGCGTCGCCGTCGTCAACTACACCGACCGCGAGACCCCCTGGACCCGCATCATCGAGCACAAGCATTTCAACTTCGGCAAACAGCCGAAGACCGTCGTCACCCGGGAGTACCCGACCGCGTGGGAAGAGGGCATGGAGCCTTACTACCCCGTCAATGACGACCGCAACACGAACCTGTACCACCAGTACGCGGAACTCGCCGCGAAGGAAGGCGTCCTGTTCGGCGGCCGCCTCGCGGAGTACCGGTACTACGATATGGACGACACCGTTGCCGCAGCCCTGAAGCTTGCCGCGACCGAACTGTACTGAGGAGGACCCATGGCGAACGTAACAGTCAGTGTCATCATGCCGGTCTACGGCGTCGAGGACTATGTGGGCGGTGCCATCGAGAGCATCCAGGCCCAGACCCTCACGGACTGGGAACTCTTCTGCGTCGATGACGGCTCGAAGGACCGCAGCGGCGAAGTCTGCGACTCCTATGCCGCGAAGGACCCCCGCATCCACGTCATCCACAAGGAGAACGGCGGAGCCCCCAGCGCCCGCAACGTCGCGATCGACAAAGCGGAGGGAAAGTACCTCTACTTCTGTGACGCCGATGACTGGGCCGAGAAGACCATGCTCGAAGACATGGTGTCCATCGCCGAAGAAAACGGGTCTCAGCTCGTCGTCGCCGGCTTCTACATCGACACCTACTACTCTGACACGGAGAAGTTCACCCAGTGCCAGGAAGTGCCCTCCCGGGTCTTTGCCACCCAGAGAGAGTTCCGGGAACACGCCCATGAACTCTTCGACCAGAACCTGCTCTACACACCCTGGAACAAGCTGTTCCTCGCGTCTTACATCAAAGACAACAAGCTGTACTTCCCCCAGACCTTCTGGGACGATTTCCCCTTCAACCTGAGCGTCGTCCGGGACATCGAGAAGGTGGCCGTCACCTCCGAGAAGTACTATCACTTCATCCGCAAGCGCGAAGAGTCCGAGACCGCCCGCTACCGAAGCGACATGTATGAGAAGCGGGAAGAGGAAGACGGCTGGATGAAGGACCTCTATGCCTACTGGAACGTCTCGTCTCCGGAGTCGCAGGAATTCCTGGACCGCCGGTACATCGAGCGCCTCGTCGGCTGTGTCGAGAACCTGACCAACAAGAACTGCGACCTGCCCCGCCGTGCCAAGCTGAAGGAGATCCGTCAGTACATCACGACGCCCCGGGCAAAGGAAGCGGTGAAGAACGCGCAGCCCCGGTCGAGCTACATGAAGGTCATGCTCATTCCCTTCAAACTGCGCAGCACGCTGCTCACGTACCTTGAGAGCAACGTCATCTCTTATGTCAAATCCGGCAACACGAAACTGTTTGCCACCCTGAAAGCCCGTCGCTAAGGAGGAACGCCCATGGAAACCGCACCGCTTCTGTCAGTGGTCATCCCGGTCTACAACGGGGAGCGATTCATCGGCACCATGATCGATGTGTTCCGGGCGCAGAAGACACAGAACTTCGAACTCATCTTCGTCGATGACGGCTCGGAGGACTCCTCTGTGTCCCTGCTGCACTCCTATGCCCGTTCCGAGAGTTTCCCCATCACTGTGGTGGAACTCGAGCCGAAGGGCGTCTCCGCGGCCCGTAACGCCGGACTCGACAAGGTCCGGGGACAGTACATCTCCTTCGTGGATGTGGACGACCGCGTGGTGCCGGAATACACGACCGTTCTGCAGGAACTCGTCGACGCCGGGACCGAATTCGACCTGTTCTTCTCCCGCTCGGAGCGGGTGGGTCCTGAAGGTCCTTTCGAGGGCATCGGGAAGTTCTCCGGGAGCATCTCCATGACCCCCGAGAACATGCTGAAGAAGATCGGCTCCGACCCGACACAGTTCGGTGTCTACAATATGTTCCTCGACGCGGCGTTCGTGCAGGAGAACCACTTCCGGTTCACGGAGGGCTACCCCTACTACGAGGACTACGACTACCTGTTTCGGGTCACGGCCCGCGCGAAGAACATCCGCATGACGAGCGACCGGCTGTACTTCTACCTCATCCAGGAGGGCTCGGCGGTCGCGAAATTCAAGCTGGAGCGCATCACCTGCATCGAGCTCCTTGAAGGGCTTGTTCCGTTCATCAAGTATGAGGCCCCGGGTTTTGCGGCGATGTACGAAGACTTCGTTCTGCCCCGCATCTGGTGGTCCGTCATGTGGCAGGCCTGCCTGGCCTTCTCCCTGAAGGACGCCCTTGCCTTCGGCAAAGCGGCCGGCATGCGGGAGAAGATGAAGAAGCTCGCGTCCTGCGACGACCCGAAAGTCGCCTACAGCGCGAAGCTCTACCTGACCAATCCGATCGCGTTCGTCACGGCCGCGTCCGTCGCCGGACGGAACCGCTCCCGGATCGAACGAACGGACGTCACACCGTTCCTGGAGTATTTCAAGAAATAAAAAAGAGACCTCTTTCGAGGTCTCTTTTTTCTGTGATAAAGGCCGGATTTCTTTTCGCTCGCTTCCACCCCCGAAGCCCACAGCCCTTTGGTTCGCTTCGCGGCGCTGCGCGCTGTGCAGCCTCACTTGGAAACGCCGGATGAAAGCTCCGCGAAAAAAACCGGCCTTAAAATACCGCAAAAAAGGGTTCAGCCCGGATGGGGGAACATCCGGGCTGCCTTAAATAGGAGAAAATGAAATGAAAAAGTGAGTAGGGTGTGGATAAACCCTAATCCAATTAAGGGAGTGACTGGTTCCCTTTGGATTGCATACATGATATAAAGCGAACCTTTAGGAAGTCTTAAAGTTAACGAACTATCCAGCGATTTTTGTATCTTTGTGAAAAAGAAACAAATTCTTTACACCTGTTTTGACTGTACTAGTATGAAAAAAGGCCCGAAAACGGCAGAAAACGGCAGAACCAGTACAAAAAACGGAACAGCCCGAAGGCGGGGGACCTTCGGGCTGTTCCTAATGAATAGGAGAAAATGAATGAAAAATGAGAAATCCTCCGAGGGGGTTGGCTCGTTTCCCTCATCGGACACCTACAGTATAGGAGGAGTAACTAAAAATAACCTAAAGGGAAGAGAAACTCTTGGTTTGTAAAGATAAGGCAAGAATGGTAAAATAAAATGACTAAATTTTTCCGGAGGTCCTATGAGCGTTTTATCGGAAATCTATCATGAACACGTCGACTATCACAGTCAGACGATGAAAATGGCAAAGACCGACCTCGTCCGCACCTACCGCGGCTCTGCCCTCGGCTGGTCCTGGGCGGTCATCAAACCGGTCATCACCATCTTCATTTACTGGTTTGCCATGTCCATGGGTCTTCGCCACGGCAAGCCCCACGGGGACTACGCGTATTTCCTGTGGCTCATCTTCGGCATGGTGCCCTGGTTCTACTGCAGCGACATGCTGCACCGCGGGACCGAGTGCATGCGGAAGTACCGCTACCTCATCACGAAGATCCACTATCCGGTCTCGACCATCCCGACATTCGTCAGTCTGTCGAACTTGTTCGTCGAGGTCCTGCTGCTGGCTGTTGTCTATGTCATCTCTCTGATCATGGGACATCCGCCGACACTCTACCATCTGCAGATCTTTTTCTACCTGTTCCTGGCCTATGCGTTCTTCACGTCCTGGTCTCTGTTCGCGGCGCCCATCTCCGCCATCAGTGCCGACTTCCTGAACCTGGTCAAGAGCATCGTATTCGCATTTCTCTGGATCTCCGGTATCTTCTTCGACATCGATAACCTCGAGAACCAGACTATCGCCGCCATCCTGAAACTGAACCCCATCGCCTACCTCGTCAAGGGCTTCCGCGAGTCCTTCATGAGTGAAGCGTGGTTCTGGGAGCACCCCGTCCGCCTAGCCATCTTCCTCGGCGAACTCCTCATCATGTTCCTGCTCGGCCTCTGGGCTTACAAGAAACTGCGCAAGGACATGCCGGACGTACTGTAAGGGAGGCGAGTCACAATGGCAGAAAAAACTATGGAACCCATCATCGAATTCAAACACGTTTCCAAACGTTACAAACTCTACTCCGGCAACCGCCAGCGGCTTGCCAGCGTATTTTTCAAAAACCTGAACATCAAGACCAAGGACGCCGTCAACGACATGTCTTTCTCGGTCATGCCCGGTGAATCGGTCGCCCTCGTCGGCAGCAACGGCGCCGGCAAGTCCACCGTCCTCAAGATGATCACCGGAGTCTGCTTCCCGACCGAAGGGGAGATCACCGTCAATGGCCGCGTCTCCGCCCTCCTCGAGCTCACCGCGGGCTTCGAAGGGGAGATGACCGGACGGGAGAACATCTACCTGCGCGGCACTACCCTCGGTCTGTCTCAGGAAGAGATCAAAGAGCTCGAGCCCGAGATCGTCGAGTTCGCTGACATCGGCGAGTACATGGACCAGCCGGTCCGTTCCTACTCGAGCGGTATGAAAGCCCGTCTCGGCTTCGCCATCAACGCGAACGTCCATCCCGAGATCCTCATCGTCGACGAGGCCCTCTCCGTGGGCGATAAATCCTTTAAGGAAAAATGTCTCGACAAAGTCCGCCAGCTCATCGCCGACGACAATGTCACCCTGCTGCTCGTCACGCACAACGCCAACACGGCGAAGCAGTTCTGCGAGCGCGGCATCTTCATCCAGAAGGGTACCGTCAAGTACGACGGACCCATCGAAGAAGCCGTCGGCCGCTACGAGAAAGAACTCAAGAAAAAGAAAAAGAAGAAGAAAGAGGCCAAGGCGCAGGAAGCGGCAGCCATCGCCAACGTCGCCGAGGCCATCAAACACAAGGAGAACGATATGAAAACGACTCTGGTCATCATGGCCGCCGGCATCGGCAGCCGCTTCGGGACCGGCATCAAACAGATGGAATCGGTCGGACCCAGCGGAGAGCTCATCATCGACTACTCCATCCACGACGCCATAGAGGCGGGCTTCAACAAGATCGTCTTCGTCATCCGGAAAGACCTCGACAAGGACTTCCGGGAGATCATCGGCAACCGTACCGCCGAGAAGATCGACGTGGCCTATGCGTACCAGGACCTGAATGACCTGCCCGAAGGCTTCACCGCCGGCGAGCGCACCAAACCCTGGGGCACCGGTCAGGCCGTCCTTGCCTGCCGCAGCATCGTCGACGGACCCTTTGCCATCATCAATGCCGATGACTACTACGGCAAGGAAGCCTTCGTCCAGATCCACGACTTCCTGCAGGGCGGAAAAGCGTCTGTCGAGAACGGCGTTCAGCACCTCTGCATGGCCGGCTTCCAGCTGAAGAACACCCTCTCCGACAACGGCACCGTCACCCGCGGCGTCTGCGAAGAGGAAGACGGTCTGCTCACGAACATCGTGGAGACCCACAACATCGAAAAACTCGACGGCCGCGCCGCGGTCCGCACCGAGACCGACATCACTTACTATGATGATGAGACGCCGGTCTCCATGAACATGTGGGGCCTCCCGGCCGACTTCATCGGTGTCCTCGAGGAGCGGTTCCCGGAATTCCTGAAAAACATTCCGGAAGGCGACCTCAAGGCAGAGTTCCTCATCCCGGTCATCATCGGCGAACTCATTGGGGAGGGCAAGGCCGACTGCGTCGTCCTGCCGACCTCCGACAAGTGGTTCGGTATGACCTACAAGGAAGACATCCCCACCGTCAAGGACGCGTTCAAAGACCTTGTCGCAAATGGCGTCTACCCGGAGAACATCAAATAACGTATGGCTACTTCCAGGAAGCGCCCGAACAGAAACAGGACCGCCTCAGCCCGAAAACGGGGCCGGGGCGGCTCTTTTGAAAAACGGGTCAAACAGTTTTGGAAACAGAATAAAACCCTCATCAAGGGCGGACTGCAGTTCCTCGCGATCGCGCTGGTGGTGTTCGTCATCGCCATTCCTTTCATGCGGGTCGACAACCCCGGTAACACTTACGGCATCGACGTGTCCTCCCACAATGGGACCGTTCGCTGGGACGAAGTCTCCGAGAACGGTGTCCAGTTCGCGGTCATCCGAGCCGGGGCCCGTACCTCGCGCACCGGGGAGATTTATCGGGACACTCAGTTCAAACGCAACATGAGACGGGCCTGGTTCCACCATGTGGATCGGGGCGTCTACTTCTACTCCCAGGCCATCAACGAGGAGGAGGCCAGGGAAGAGGCGGAAGCCGTCCTCAAATGCCTCTCCGGCGCCAACCTGAAGCTTCCGGTCTTCTATGACATCGAGGACACCGGAACGGAGGGGAAGGGCCGTGCAGACGGCCTCAGCCGGGCGCAGCGCACTGCCAATGCGCTGGCGTTTGCCGAAGTCATCGCGGAGGAGGGCTATACGCCCGGCGTCTACGCGAACCGCTGGTACCTGACCAGTGAACTGGACGCGGATGCCCTGCGGAACGCCGGCGTCTCCATCTGGCTCGCCGAGTACACAAACAACGAACGCCCCGCATACCGCGAGGCGTACGACTACTGGCAATATTCGAAAACGGGCCGGGTGCCCGGCATCGACGGCGATGCGGACCTTGACCGGGTGTATGCCTGAAGGAGCGGTCAATCGCCTTCCTCCGCCCAGAGGTAACCCTGGAACTCTTCGGGGACCGTCATGTAGAGGGCGTGGGCTGCCTCTTCCGGGGTCATTTCATACTTGCCCCGGATCCAATCTTCATACATGTAACTGCAACCGCCGCAGAAGACACGGAGCTTCAGCTTCTCGACTTCTGTGAGCGGTTTTTTTCGGTTTGCTTCGATGATCTTTTCTGCGGCTTCATAGCTGTAGTCCGCGATGAAGTGGGAGAGGGAGTTGATGCCGGTGGAGTCGAACATGCGGACGAGGGGCTGCCAGTACGTGCGGCCCATCTGGTAGAAAATGAGGAAGAGGTCCTCGAGGGTGTCGATGCGCTCCGGCGTGAAGGCCATGTCCACCATCTGCTTGTAGTTGTAGTTCATGACGTCGTACTTGTCGGTGAAGTAGCGGTAGAACGTGGCGCGGGAGACACCGGCCTCCCTGACGAGCATGGAGACCGTGATTTTCGAAAAGCCGACCCGTTCCACGAGGCGGTCGAAGGCATGTAAAATGGTCAGTCTGGTCCGTTCGGGCATAATGACGAACCTCCTTTTGTTAGTGTTGAGTTATCTGAGACATTGCAACAATATTGTATCATACTGAGACAGTGTGTCAATTGTGTTGCAGGCAAGGTCCTTCCGTACATCGCCCCTTATTTGATAAAATATTTATGGCATATAGTTATGATTTTAACAAAGTAATTGGGAGGTAATTTATGTTCCGTACACCACACGAACTCACCGATGGTGAGAAAAGATGTCTGGAACCTTTGGAGGAACCGGCCGGCTGACAGGATTTTCAATGCATGAAAAAAGACCTCAGGATAACTCCTGAGGTCTTTTCTTATGTCTTATGAAGAGCTGCGTGCGCTTATTCAGCCGCGTTTGCTTTCAAAGTGAGAGCCGACTTTTTGCGGGCAGCGTTGTTCTTATGAAGAATGCCCTTGGCGGCAGCCTGGTCGATCTTTTTGATCGCATCCTTGACGAGAACGTCCTTGTCAGCTGCGTTGGTCTCAATGGCGATGTTGGCCTTCTTGAGAGCAGTCTTGAGAGCAGACTTGGTGGACTTGTTTCTCTGAGCCTTCGTGTTGTTGACGAGAACACGTTTTTTAGCAGACTTGATGTTCGGCATGTATAGCGCACCTCCTTCTCGTTGTTACAGGCAAATATAATAGCACGGAACGCCTGAAAATGCAATTGTTTTTTAACGTTTTTCCTGCTCCTTCGTTATTTCCAGAGGTACACTCTCGTCTCGTAGGGACGAAGGGTGCATTTGTCTGACTTCGCCTTCGCGTCTTTGTAGTTCTGGAGCACCAGTTCGCCCTTCTTCAGGTCGAAACCCTTCGGGGCGCGGAAGGTCTCCTTCTTGTCGGAGAAGGACGTGATGACCAGAGCTTTCACATCGCCCAGGCGGCGCTCATAGACGTAGAGTTTCTTGCTCTTCCTGTCGTACTCTTTGTAGTCGCCATAGACGAGGACCGGGTTCTCTTTGCGGACTTTGAACAGCTTCTTGTAGTAGTTCAGGATGGAGTCGGGGTCCTTTTTCTCCGTGTCGCGATTCACGGTCTTGTAGTTCTGGTTGATGGAGAACCAGGGGGTCCCCTTTGTGAACCCGGCGTTCTTCTTCGCACTCCACTGGACCGGGGTCCGGGAGTTCTCGCGGCTCGTCTTGTTCGCGACCTTCAGGTAGAACTGGTCCGAGAAGCCGAACTGCTTGAAGAGTTTCGCGTTGTTGAAGGTGACGACGTCCTTGAAGTCCTCAAGGTGCTCGAGTTTGTTGTTCAGCATGCCGAGTTCCTGGCCCTGGTAGACGAAGGGCGTGCCCTGCAGCATGTAGGCGCAGGTGGCAAGGGCTTTGCCGCTCTCCTTCCAGTACTTCTCGGAGCCGTAGCGGGAGATGACGCGGGGATGGTCGTGGTTCTCGATGTAGAGGCAGTTCCAGGCCCGGCCGTTCAGGTTCTCCTGCCAGGAGGAGAGCGCCTTCTTGAGCTTGCGGAGCGAGAAGGGGAGGTGGATGGTGTCCGTCATGAAGCAGTCCGCGTTCATGTGGTCGAAGGTGATCATCATGTCGAAGACCTTGTCGTCGCCCACCGTGAAGTTGACCGCGTCTTTGGCGCCGGTCATGGGGGACTCGGCCACCTGGATGCAGTCGTACTCGTCGGCGACGGCGCGGTACTCATGCAGGTACTTCATGAGGTTCGGGCCCTTGTTGTAGTGCTCGATGCCGGCGGCGATGGGGAGCGGGAAGCCGTTCGGCAGGCCCTCTCTTTTCGAGATGAACGTGATGACGTCCTCCCGGAAGCCGTCGACGCCCATGTCGAGCCAGAAGCGCATGATGTTTTTGACTTCTTCCCGGACCTTCGGGTTGTCGTGGTTGAGGTCCGGCTGTTTCTCCGCGAAGACGTGGAGGTAGTACTGGTCGACGGACGCGACGTACTTCCAGGCGCCGCCCTCGAACAGGGAGATCCAGTTGTTCGGAGGCAGGCGGTTGCCCTTCTTGTCGTACTTCGGGTCTCTCCAGATGTAATAGTCGTGGTAGGGGTTGTCCCGGGACTTGCAGGCCTCCTGGAACCACACGCACTCGTCCGAGGAGTGGTTGACGACGAGGTCCATGAAGACCTTCATGCCGCGCTTGTGGGCGGTGTCGAGGAGCTTCTTGAACAGCTTCAGGTCGCCGTACTCCGGGTTGATGTCATAGTAGTCCGCGATGTCGTACCCGTAGTCCGCCTGGGGAGACGGGTAGATGGGGGAGAACCAGATGGCGTTGCACCCGAGGCTCTGGATGTAGTCGAGTTCCTCCATGACGCCCCAGAGGTCTCCGATGCCGTCGCCGTTGCCGTCCTTGAAGGACCGGCACCAGATCTGATAGACGACGAGGTCCTTGTACCAGCTGTTGTCGTATTTCGGAGCGGGAGCCGCTGCCTTTTTCTTTGCCATTTCACTTCCACCTTTCTATGTGGTTTGTCCGAATGTTTCCGCTTTCTATTATACTCGTTTGTTCCGAGGAGACGCAACCTTACAACCGCAACCGTCTGTTGACAGAACGTGCCTCCGGCGGTAAGATAGTGGCAGAAAAGTTAGCAGACGCAAACTGCAAAGGAGCAAACACTATGTCCGGCAACACCATCCTCACCATCCTCATCATCGCGGTCATCGCCGTCGTGGCGTTCATCACCATCCGCAACTATCGCAAACAGCTGAAGGAAGGCTGCTGCGGAGCGGGCGGGGACGAGGGCCCCGGTGCCAAAGTGGAACCGAAGGACACCAATAAAGAGAACTACCCGTACATCGCCGATGTGTCCATCGAAGGCATGCACTGTGAGAACTGTGTCCGCAAGGTCGAGAACGCGGTCAACCGCATCGACGGAGCCTGGGCGGACGTGGACCTCGCATCCAACTCCGCAAAAGTCCTCCTGAAGGACCCGAAGCTCGAAAAGCAGATCAAGATGGCCATCGCGAACAACGACTTCCTCGTCACGTCCTTCGCGGTCGCTGAGAAGGCCTGAGACGCCTTTTCCTTTGAAATGAGAAAAGCTCTTCCCATTTTCGGGAAGAGCTTTTTTGTGTTTCCTGTGGCGATTTACCAGCGGTTCTCGACATACTCACAGAAGGCATACATGTCTTCAATGTGGAGGACCGTGCCGTCGTCGAGGGTGCAGGTGCCGCTCCAGAGGCCGTGGACCTGGTGGGAGTGCATCCGCATGACGAGCGCGTTGATGTCGGAATGGTGGTCGTAGAAGGGTTTCATGGTCATGTCGAACCGGCCGTCTTCGGAGACGAAGTGCCAGGGCTCCATGTACTTGTCGGGCTTTGGGAAGGTCTCGACGTCGACCGCGCCGAACTTGTGGGCCTTGCCGTCGTAGAAGATGCAGGTCTCGGTGGCGTTGGACTCGTCGCCGATGGCCCAGGTGATCTCAAAGCCGAAGAGGTGGTCTTTGCCGTCGTCGCCCTTCAGCCAGGTGGAACCGTTGCCCCAGTACCAGCAGAGCTTGTACGGTGTACAGACACGGCCCCAGTCGAGGTTCGTGAAGCAGGTGTCCTTCGAGAAGGTGTAGGTGTCCTTGCCGACCTGGAACGTGCCTTCGGTGGGCATGCAGTTCTGCTTCGTCGTCATGAAGTAGCGGTCTTTATACTTTTTGCCTTTGAAGGGAAGGACCGTCGTGATGTTCTCATGGTCTTCGAGGATGTCCATCTGGAAGTCCAGCTTGACCTTGCCCCGCTCATACTGCAGGTAGCGGTAGGTGGCGCCGGTCAGGAACTTGAAGTGGGCTTTTCCGATGGTCATTTCGACGGTGTTCGGTACATCGCCCTTCGGGGGCAGGACATACTTGTCTTTTCCGCCGAGGAAAATGTCCATGGTGTTGGAGATGACTTTGCCTTCCTGCAGGTCGACGAGGACCGCATTGACATAGCCGCCGAGCGTGATGTTCGCGAAGCTCAGCTGGACCATGTAGTGGCCGTCGGAGAGCTGATAGAAGTCCCACTCCTTGCGGTGGATGAGCTTTTTGACTCGGTCGCGGTCATAGTCGAAGACGTTGTGACGGGCCCAGCCGGGGGACAGCAGTGTGCCGTCTTCCGCGAGCAGTGTGGTGGGCTCGGTGTACTCCGTCTGTTTGCTCGGGTGCTTCCAGTCCTGCCAGGGGGTGTAAGTGCGTTTCATGTTCGTTTCCTCCTTCTTACACGGGATCGTTCGAATGATTTGTCCAGTTCCATCATAGCCTTTTTTGATGAAAAAGGGAAGAGAAAAAGCCCCCTGAGACTGCTTGTTGTCTCAGAGGGCTTTACAGATATTTGCTTATTCCTGATCGAAGTCTTTCTTCGTCAGTTCCTCGACTTCCTCACAGACTTCCTTGAGACCGCAGGTGGCGCAGTCCATCTTGACGTCTTTCATGAGGTGGTCGAGAGCCGTAGTGATCTGTTCCGAACGCTCCATAATATCTTCCAGCTTTTTGTAGGGAAATGCGGGGTCGGTGATGAAGAACAGTTTGACGGCTTCCACCGATGCGTTTTTCTTGTAGGCGTCGATGAAGGACTGGCCTACCTTCGCAAAGTCGAGGCCTTTGCGAAGCGCATCTTTGCCGACTCGGACGGCTTCTCTGTGGGAGAAGGCCGAGATCCGCAGCATGTAGCCTTCGGGGCTCAGATGGTAACGGGTGTATTCGATCTTCCGGATCATCGCGTAGAGTTTCTGACCCGTACCCATTTCCTCTTCGTTGACCCGGAGGAAGGCGATGCGCGCGATGGGGCTGTCGCTGGAGAGTTCCGGCAGGTCCTTGCCGATGAGGTACACTTCATCTTTCGGGACAAAGGACTCTTTGTCGGTCAGCGCGATACTGCTGACGGCGGGGAGGCCTTTTCCGCCCAGCTCATAGGCGGTGTCGGCGGCGAAAAGGACCTGGTTGTTGCCGAGGTCTTTCCAGTTACCGGCGCCGGTGAGGTCGAGGGGCTGCATGTGGAAATCTGCCACGAGTTCTTCCATGCCGATCAGGCATTCATCATAGAGCTTCATACTGGATACCTTCCTTTATACTTTGGGATCGCGTTTCCGCAGGTCATAGACCTTGTCGAGATAGGGCTCGAGGAATGCCAGGAGCTTCATGTCGAGGTACTCGAAGCCGCCTTCAATGGCGCGCTCGAGGATGGCTCTCGAGAACTCGCAGAGGAAACTGGTCATGTAATAGGTCGCCATATCCATGGAACCGGAGCGCGGGGCCCGGAGCCGGATGGTGAACGTGCCCGGAAGGTCCATCAGGACTTCCGGAGTCTGGAAGCAAATGTTACCGATGCATTTGCGGCCGTCTTCGGTTGCCTGACGAACGAGTTAGTTGTCGACATCGTCCAGGAGACGTTCCAGGGTGAACAGGTGTTTGAGATCCTTCATAAATATCTCCTCATAAAATACCTAACTTGGTGAGAGCTTCGACAGCTCCCTGATGGACTGCGGCTTCCGGAGGCAGTTCGAAAACACTCTGACCACTCATGTCAGAGAGCGCCATTTCTCTGTCGTCCGGGATGACTGCCAGAAGATCCAGCGAGCCGGTGTCCAAAGAATCCTTGAGTGACATGTCCGGCATCCGGTTGACGATGAGTCCGGCTTTGTCGAACATGACGAGTTCGCGCGCGACGTCGTGAATGGTCTGCACCACCTGCAGTCCCTTCTTGCTGGCGTCGGACACGAGGACCAGATGGGTCACTTTTTCCATGACTCGGCGATTGACCTGCTCAATGCCGGCTTCGCCGTCGATGACCACATAGTCGAAGTGGTCCGCGATCATGGAGATGACCTCCTTGAGGTAGGCGTTGACTTTGCAGTAACAGCCTGCGCTCTCCGGTCTGCCGATGGCGAGGAACGAGACGTTGTCCCGGATCTCGACCAGCGCGTCGAACATCTGATATTTGGCTTCGCCCAGCAGTTCGACCGCAGCTTTGGTGTTGCCGCCCTCCACGGTCTGGACGAAAGATTTCCGGATGTCGTCGACCGTCGACGTGACGTCGACACCCAGTGCGGTCGAGAGACCGACGGCCGGGTCCGCGTCGATGGCGAGGATCTTCTTGTCCGGATAGTGTTCCGACAGCAGCTTGACGGTCAGGGCAGACAGCGAAGTCTTGCCGACGCCGCCTTTGCCGACCAGTGCCAGAATGGTTGTCGGATTTTCAGTGCTCATAGGTTTACCTCCCTTACCCCAGGTTTTGCTGACCGGAGCCATTTCGGCTCTGGACAAACCATCATAACACTTTTGATTGTATTATTCAATATTTTAAACGTAAATTTTGTGAATGTTTTGGACAAATTGCACATAATAGAATTATGCGCATGACAGATTAGCAGAAATCGTTAATTTGATAACAGGAGTTCTGCGTCCTGTTGGCACACAAAAAGGGTCCCCGGATTGGGACCCTTTTTCTGGTGCGGATAACAGGACTTGAACCTGCACGGGAAGCCCACCAGATCCTAAATCTGGCGCGTCTGCCAATTCCGCCATATCCGCATATGTAATTGCGACGGCTATTATTATCTCTTTTTCAGATGGAAAAGTCAATCGCCAACGGGGGAGAGAAAGTGTACGAATTTATGGACTTTACACCGGAAACGTGGTACACTGGACAAAATACCAAACGTAAAAGGAGCGGTGCCTGTGCCGGGACGTGCTGACTCGAAACTGAAAACCCTATACCTTATGGATATCCTCCGGGAGCAGACGGACGAAGACCATCCGATGTCTGCGGCGGACATCTGCAAGGAACTCGATGACCGCGGCGTCGGGGCAGAGCGGAAATCCATTTACGCGAACCTCGAAGTCCTGCGGCAGTACAACCTCGACATCGTCAAGACGTCGACCCCGAAGAAGGGCTTCTTCCTCGGCGACCGGGAATTCGAACCGGTGGAACTGCGGCTCATCGCCGATGCTGTCCAGTCCGCGAGTTTCATCTCCCAGTCCAACAGCCGGAAACTCATCTCGAAACTCGAGAAGAACCTCAGCATCTACCAGCGGGAGAACTTCCGCAAGCAGGTGTACATCGACCAGCGGAACAAGACGGACAACGACGCCATCTACTACCGCATCAACGAACTGGCGGAGGCCATCGACAAGAAGTGCCGGGTGAAGGTCACTTACGAACGCCGCCGTCTCGAAGAGGGTTCTGCCGTTCGCAACGAGATCCGCATCATGACGGTCTCGCCCTACGCGATGATCTGGCTGAACGACCACTACTACCTCATCTGCAACAACGCGAAGTACGACAACCTCCTGCACCTGCGCATCGAGCGCATCAAGCGGGTCGACATCCTCGAACACGAGCCCGTGCGGCCCTGCTCCGAAGTCTCCGAATACCCGGAGAAGTTCGACACCGCCGACTACAGCGCGAAGATCTTCGAGGGCTTCTCCGGCACTGTGGAAGTCGTCGAACTGCGCTGCGCCCACGAACTCTATGACACCATCGCCGACCTCTTCGGCAACAAGCTCGCCATCATTGACGCGGACGAGAACACCTTCACGGTCCGGGTCGAGGCGGCCACCAGCGCAGGCTTCATCGGCTGGGTCATGAAGTTCGGCACGAAGATGCAGGTCGTCTCGCCGCACCATGTGCGTGAAGCGGTCCGGGAGACCGCCGAAGCGGTGGCGAAACAGTACGCCCTGTAATATGAAAACGAATTATCAGCTGGAGACCGACCGCATCCTGAAGGCGCTCGAGGAGACCGGGCAGCGCCCGCGCCTCCTGCTCCACAGCTGCTGCGGCCCCTGTTCCAGCTATGTGCTCGACTATCTGGCACAGTGGTTCGACATCACGGTCCTCTACTACAACCCCTGCATCGACCCGGAGGAGGAATACGAACTCCGCAAGGACGTGCAGAAGGGACTCATCGACCGGATGAACGAACACGGCCGGAACATCCGGTACCTCGACGAGCCGTACGACCACCTGTCCTTCCTCGACCGGGTGGCGGGCCACGAGGGAGACCGGGAAGGCGGGGCGCGATGTGCCATTTGTTTTGAACAGCGCCTTCGCAAAGCGGCAGAGACCGCAAAGGCCGGCGGATATGACTGGTTCTGCACGACCCTCACGGTGAGCCCCCACAAGAACGCGCAGGTGCTCAACCACATCGGACAGAAACTGGCGCAGGACGTCGGTGTCCCGTTCCTGCCGTCCGACTTCAAGAAGCGGGACGGCTACAAAAAATCCATCGAACTTTCCAGAGAATATTGCCTGTACCGGCAGAACTACTGCGGCTGCGAATTCTCCTCCCGTCCGGAGGAGTCTGACGCCGAAACGCAGGTCATGTCTGCGGTGGTCTCGAAGTCCATCGCCGAAGGAACCGGGCAGGGAAAGGCAGGCTTCCATGAAATCTAAACAGAGGGCGGATGAATTCCGCAAAATGATCATGTTCACCCTCTCCATATTGATCCTTCTGTCACTGACCGTGGCGTTCGGATACACCTGGGTGAACCACATCAATGTCGGCATCATCTGGGCATTCTTCCGGAGAGGCAACTACCTCATCTTCACGCTGTACTTCGTGCTGCAGTACGTGCTGTCTCGTGTGTACGGTGCTCTCAAGATCGACCTCTACCGGGTCTCTGACATCGTCTACTCCCAGGGCATCACGACCCTGCTGGTCGACGCCATCATGTATGCCATCATGAGCCTCGTTGCCCGGAAGATGGTCGCGGTGGCTCCGGTCCTCATCCTCTTCCTCGTGCAGATGGGCATCATCCTCATCTGGGCCTACCTTGCCGCCATCGTCTACCGCAAACTGTACCCGCCATACCACCTCGTCATCGTCTACAGTTACCATTCGGCGACGAGCCTCGTGCGGAAGATGTCCGCGCGGGACGACCGGTTCATCATCTGCGAGGCGGTCAACATCGATCAGGGGTATGACTACATCAAGGAACGCATCATGGCCTATGACGGCGCCATCATCTGCGACATCCCCGGCTCTCTGCGCAACGACATCCTGAAGTACTGCTACGACAACGGCAAACGTACCTACGTGACGCCGAAAGTCTCCGACATCATCATCCGCTCCGGCGAGAACCTGCACGTGTTCGACACGCCGCTGCTGCTCTGTCGCAACACCGGCCTCACCTTCGAACAGAAGGTCCTCAAGCGGATCGTCGACATCCTCCTGAGCCTCATCGCCCTCATCATCACGAGCCCGTTCATGCTCATCACGGCCATCCTCATCAAGGCCTACGACCGGGGCCCGGTCTTCTACAAGCAGGCCCGTGTCACGAAGGACGGCAAGGTCTTCGACATCATCAAGTTCCGTTCGATGATCCCGAACGCCGAGGCCGACGGCAAGGCTCACCCGGCCGTCTCCGATGACGACCGCATCACGCCCATCGGCAAGGTCATCCGGGCCATCCGGTTCGACGAGATGCCGCAGATCTTCAACATCCTGAAGGGCGACATGTCCATCGTCGGTCCCCGTCCCGAACGGACGGAACACGTCGAAAAATACACGAAAGAGTTCCCCGAGTTCGCCTACCGCCTCAAGGTCAAGGCCGGCCTCACCGGTTACGCCCAGGTCTACGGCAAGTACAACACGACGTCTTACGACAAACTGAAACTCGACCTCTTCTACATCGAGAACTACAGCCTGCGAACCGACATCCGGCTCATCTTCATGACCATCAAGGTCCTCTTCATGAAGGAGAGTACCGAAGGGTTCGACAAGCAGGATGACGGCGCCGCCGGCGGCGCTCCTGAGAGCTGAGTCAGACGGTTCTTTTCGTAAATCGCCAAAAAGAAAGCCTCCCTTGCGGGAGGCTTTTTCTCGTTTGAAAATGTGGTCGAAACTCAGACTCAGTCGGCTTCGATGATGGCTTTGGTCTCGCGGGCGATCATCAGTTCCTCGTTGGTGGGGATCATGAAGATGGCCGTGTTGGAGTCCTCCGCGTCGAGGCGGACTTCCTTGCCGCGGACACCGTCGTTCTTCTCATAGTCCATCTTGATGCCCATGAACTCGAGTTCCCGGCAGATGCCTTCGCGGACGTTGCAGCCGTTCTCGCCGATGCCGGCGGTGAAGACCAGAGCGTCGAGGCCCTGGAGGGCAACGATGTAGGAGGCGATGAGTTTCGGGACCTGATAGTAGAAGATGTCGAGGGCCAGCTGGGCGCGCTCGTTGCCTTCTTCGGCGGCGATCTCCACGTCGCGCATGTCGGAGGAGACACCGGAGACACCGAGGAAACCGGCCTGCTTGTTCATCATGTTGGTGGTCTGCTTGGCAGTCAGGTCGTCCTTCTCCTGCAGGTAGGTGACGACGGAGGGGTCGATGGCGCCGCAGCGGGAACCCATGATGAAGCCGTCGAGCGGGGTCAGACCCATAGAGGTGTCGATGACCTTGCCGTCTTTGATGGCGGTGATGGAGGAACCGTTGCCGAGGTGGCAGATGATGACCTTCTTGTACTCCGGATGGAGTTCCTGAAGACGGTTCGAAACATAGTTGTGGGAGATGCCGTGGAAGCCGTAACGACGGACGCCGAACTCCTCATAGTAGCGGTAGGGGATGGCGTACATGTAAGCCTTCGGCGGCATGGTGGTGTGGAACGCGTTGTCGAAGACGACGACATGGGGCGTGTCCGGGCTGAAGGACTTCTTCGCGGCGCGGATGCCGTCGAGGTTCGGGCCGTTGTGCAGGGGAGCGAGGTCGATGAGCTCTTCGATCTTGTCCTCGACGTCTTTGGTGACGAGGTGGGACTCGGCGAAGTACATGCCACCCTGGACGATGCGGTGACCGATGGCGGAGATCTCGTTCAGCGAGTCGATGACCTTGGTCTCGCCGCTGGTGAGGATCTTCTTGACCTCATTGAAGGCCGCGGTATGGTTCGGCAGAACGATGTTGAAGTCGACCTTGACGCCGGTATTGGTCTCTGCTTTGATGTGGCCGTCGATGGCGATGCGCTCGCAAAGGCCTTTGGCGACGACTTCTTCGTTCGACATATCGATGAGCTGATATTTCAGGGACGAAGAGCCGGAGTTGATGACGAGGATCTTCATGGGGTTTCTCCTTTAAAACATTTCCAAATTTCTTATTCGCTGAGAATCGCGACTATTATAAAACAAATTGCCAAGTTTTTCCACGTCGATTACAATAGAAATGGAAGATTTCCCTGAGAAATCTCACACAGGAGGCACTTTTTTATGAAAACCACAGGCATCGTAGCAGAATACAACCCCTTCCACAACGGTCACAAGGCACTGGTCGACCGGTGCCGGGAGAACGAAGCTACCCACATCGTTGCGGCGATGAGTGGCAATTTCGTGCAGAGGGGCAGCGTTGCCATCATGGATAAACGGGCGAGAGCCGCGGCCGCCATCAAAGGCGGGGTGGACCTCGTCGTGGAACTGCCGGTACCCTTCGCGGTCGCTACGGCGGAAGTGTTCGCCCGGGGCGGCGTCTCGGTCCTCGCCGGTCTCGGCTGCGTGGACGCGCTGAGCTTCGGCGCTGAGTGTGAGGACCTTTCGCTCCTGCAGTCGGCGGCAAAAGCCGTCACCGACCCGAAGGTCGATGAACTCATCAAGACTGAACTCTCCGGCGGCGTCAGCTACCCGACGGCCCGGGCCTATGCGGTCCGCACCGTGTACGGCCCCGACATCGCCGATGTGCTCGAAGGACCCAACAACATCCTCGCGGTCGAATACCTCAAGGAACTGGAACGTCGGGGGAACCCGATGGCGGTCGAACCGATGAAACGGGTCGGCACCGGCCACGACGGCCTCACCGCCACCGACGAATTCGCGAGCGCGTCCATGCTGCGCATCCTGTTAGAGCGTGGCGATGAACGGGCCTTCGACTTCATGCCGGCGACCACCGAAGTGGAGTTCAAGCGCATGGTCGGCGTCGGCAGAGCGCCGGTCAAAGTGGAAGAGAGCGAGCGGGCCATCCTGTCCCGGCTCCGTATGCTGACGCCGGAGGAGATCCTGCAGGCGCCGGACGTCTCGGAGGGCCTCGAGAACCGCATCTACAACGCCATCCAGAGTGCCACGTCTCTCGAAGAACTCTACGACATCGTCAAGACGAAACGCTATACCCACTCCCGCATCCGCCGCATCGTGACGGCCCTGTACCTCGGCATCCGTCCGGAGGACCGGGAAGCCGTCCCGTACCTGCGCGTCCTCGGGTTCAACGACCGGGGCCTCGAGATCCTGAAAGCGGCGAAAGAGACCGCCACACTGCCGGTCATCACGAAGCCCGCCGCCATTGCCGGACTCGATGAAAAAGCCCGGCACACCTTTGAACTGGAATGCCGGGCGACGAATCTCTATAACCTCGCGACGCCCCGGATCCTTCCGTGCGGGACCGAGTACTCCGACGAGATCGTCATGCTATAAACTTGTTACTCTGACAGCAGGGTGCCGACACAGGCATCCTGCTCTTTTTCTGCCCCCGTGATGTGGACGGTGACCAGCTCGTTGTGGCGGTCCCGGTCGGAGGGGAAGCGGACGGGCGTGTAGTTCATGGTGTAGCCGGTGACGAAACCGTTTTCGAAGGTCTCGCAAAGGACTTCTACATCGCGCCCGGTCTGGGCCTCCAGGAACTCCATGCGCAGTGCGTCGCCCACCTCGATCATGCGGCGGCAGCGCTCTTTCTTGACCGCTTTGGCGATCTGCGGCTGCATCTCGGCAGCGGGTGTCCCGGTGCGGGGCGAGTAGGGGAAGACATGGATCTTCTCGAAGCCGATCTCCTTCGCGAAGGCCATGGAGTCCTCAAAGTCCTCCTCGGTCTCGAAGGGGAAGCCCACCATGATGTCCGTCGTGATGGTCCCGTCGGGGAAGGTCTCCCGCAACTTGTCGCAGAGGGCTTTATAGGCCTTTGTGTCGTAGTTGCGGTACATGCGCCGCAGCGTGTTGTCAGACCCGCTCTGCAGGGAGATGTGGAACTGGGGACAGAAGTTCGGGAACGACGCCAGTTTCTCGATGGCCTCCGGTCCGATGTTGTCGAACTCGAGGGAACCGATGCGGACCCGGTCGAAGCCCATGTTACAGGCGAGCTCGATGGGGTCGGTGAAGTGCTTCCCGATGTCCGGTCCGTAGCAGCAGAAGTTGATGCCGACGAGGACGACTTCCCGGTAACCGGCCGCTTTGATCTGGGTCAGTTCTGCCTCGAGGTCCTCGAGGGTGCGGGAACGGCTCCGGCCGCGGGCGGTGGGGATGATGCAGTAGGAACAGCGGCGGTTGCAGCCGTCCTGGACCTTGATGAAGGCCCGGGTCCGTCCGAGGAACTCCTCGATGGGGACGTTCTGGAAGGTTTCATCCCGGTCGTGGGCGAGGACGTCGAGCACTTTTTCCGGTGTCTTTGCCTCAGCCTTTTCGGCGAAGAACTCATTTACGTAGTCGATGATCTTTTCCTGGTCCCGGACACCGGCGACGATGTCCGCCTCGTCGAGGGACGCGGCTTTGTCAGGGTAGGCCTGGACCATGCAGCCGCTCAGGACGACACAGGCGTCGGGGGACATGCGGCGGAATTTCCGGATGGCCTGGCGGGACTTCTGGTCGGCGACTGCTGTGACCGTGCAGGAGTTGATGACGTAGACGTCAGCGCCCTCCGGCTCCTCGGTCAGGGTGAACCCCGCGCGGCGGAAGCGTTCCGCCAGAGCTTCGGTGTCGTACTTATTCACTTTGCAGCCGAGCGAATGGAGATAGACCTGCATGTCCTCACCGCCTTTCCGGGTGTTGAAATCGCCTTATTATAAGCGACTTCCTCTTTTTTATCAATATGCTATATTATAGTTTGACACTTCACGCGGTAAAATGGTAAAATTTCTAGTGAATTTTTATGCCAACGAGTACTCTGGAGGGAAATGAAATGATCGATAAAAAAAGTTCCTATCCGGTCATCCTGGTCCCGGGCGTCCTGGGCTACGGAGACGATGTCAAACTGTCGAAGGTAATGCCGTATTTCGGTACGATGTCCGCCAGCGCTGCGAAGACCATCCGCAGCCTCGACATCCCCTGCCTCACGGCGACCTTTACCCCGGCTGCGGGCATCTGGGAACGTACCTGTGAACTCTATGCACAGATCGCCGGCGGCACGGTCGACTACGGCGCTGCCTATTCCAAACGGAACGGGATCCCCCGTTACGGCAAGACCTATGACGGATTCGTCGAAGACTGGGGAAAACTCAACGAATTCGGAAAATATAACAAAGTCACGCTCGTCGCCCACGCGTTCGGCGCACCCGTCGCCCGTATGCTGGCTTACCTGATGGCCTTCGGTTCCCAGAAAGAACAGGCCGAAGGGGGAGACGTGTCTCCGCTCTTCCTTGGTGGAAACAGCAAGGCGGTCCACGCGGTCGTCACCCTCGCCGGTAACAACGATGGCACGACCCTCATCCAGGCCCTCGAGGACAAAATGCCCGGTGCCACCCAGAAGCTCACCGATCTCTTCTTCAAGATGAAGGGCGACTATTACACCGACGAAGATGTCGAAGAATACCTCCAGAAGTCCCGTTCCAACATGTTCTATGAGATGGGACTCGACGGCATGGCTGACTTCAATAAACGCATCGAACCGAACCCCGACACCTACTATTTCGCCTATTCGGCAGAAGCGACCCGGGACTATGCCCGCCTGCTCCCCAAACGGAAGATCGGCAAGTACGAGAACCCGTTCACCTCGAAGTCCTATCAGCGTTCCATGAAGAACAAGCGTGAACTCACGCTTCCGGACCTGAGACACGGCGGTCTGCCCGTCGCCCCGACGGCTGCCCTCATCGGCACCTACAAAAACTACCTGTCCGATGCTCCGCTGGCCACCCCGGTCATGCATCCGAACGACGGTCTCATCAATACCGATAACACGCTGGCTCCCTCCACCGAAGCGGCCCGGGCTTATCGTTCCGTGAACGACTGCTACCCCGGTGAGTGGTACCAGATGCCCATCTGGGAAGGCAACTCCCTCGGCTACCTCGGCGTGTTCCAGCGCCCCGACAAATACCGGGACTTCTACATCGATATGATGAAGATCATCTGCAACCTCATCGAAGAATAATTGCAAGATGCTTCGGGCGGACATCCAGTCGGGTGTCCGCCCTTTCTCTTGATAATCTTTGTTAATTATGATAAAATATCTTTCCTGACTTTTGGTAAATCGCCAAAGTACTTTGTTATAATATGAAAAAAGCAAGGCTCGGCTTTGCAGAAACTATACAGAAAGGAGTGGCTGCCAATGGATTTCGCAAGAGATTTTTCGACGATCCCCCCTCAGGTAGAGGAACTTGCGAAACGCTCTGTCGAAAACAGTCAGATCGATCCGGCTCTCTATGCCAAGTACAACGTCAAGCGCGGACTGCGCGACCGCGACGGTAAAGGTGTCCTGACCGGCCTTACGGAGATCTCCGAAGTCTGGGGCCACCAGGTCATCGACGGCGTCGACACTGAGATCGACGGCGTCCTCCGCTACCGCGGTTACAATGTGGAAGACCTCATCGCGGGCTTCCCGAAAAACAACAACTTCGCCTTTGAAGAAGTCATTTACCTGCTACTGTTCGGCGAACTCCCCACGGAAGAACAGTTCACGGAATTCAAGGAACTGCTGGCAGGCTACCGGACGCTCCCCATCCACTTCGTGCGGGACATCATCATGAAGGCACCCAGCAAGGACATGATGAACACCCTTGCCCGCAGCGTCCTGACCCTCTATTCCTACGACCAGCATTCGGACGACGGCTCTCCGGAGAACGTCCTGCGCCAGTGCCTCGAACTCATCGCACTGTTCCCGCAGCTGTCCATTTACGGATATCAGACCTACCGCTATTACCACGACGGAGACTCGTTCTTCATCCACCCGCCCCTCGAGGAGTATTCCACGGCGGAGAACATCCTGCACATGCTGCGCATGGACAGCCAGTTCTCGCCCCTTGAGGCAAAGGTCCTCGACATGGCCCTCGTCCTGCACGCGGAACACGGCGGTGGTAACAACTCGACCTTCACGACCCACGTCGTCACCTCCTCCGGCACCGACACCTACTCGTCCACCGCGGCGTCCCTCGGCTCCCTGAAGGGCCCCCGTCACGGCGGCGCGAACATCAAGGTCGTCAAGCAGATGGAGGAACTCAAGTCCGAAGTCAAAGACTGGACGGACGACGACGAGATCGCCGCATACCTCAACCGTCTCCTGAACCGGGACGCGTTCGAAAAGGCGGGCCTCATCTACGGCCTCGGCCACGCCATCTACACGAAGTCCGACCCCCGTGCCCGCATGCTGAAGCAGTTCGTCCGTGAACTGTCCGCGGAAAAGGGACGCACTGACGAGTTCGAACTCTACGAGCGTATCGAGCGCATCGGCCCCGGACTCATCACCGCGAAGCGCAACACGCAGAAAAGCGTCTGCGCCAACGTCGACTTCTACAGCGGCTTTGCCTACAGCATGCTCGGCCTTCCGCTGGAGCTCTACACGCCCATCTTCGCCATCGCGAGGATCGCCGGCTGGAGCGCCCACCGCATGGAAGAGATCATCAACAAGGGCAAGATCATCCGCCCGGCCTACATGAGCATTTGCCAGGCCCGGGACTACAAGCCCTTCGAAGACCGCTGACCTGTTACGATAATAAGAAAACCTCTCTGACCGCAGTCAGAGAGGTTTTTGTCTGTTATGGGGCGATTCAGTTGTCGCCGCCGACCAGGCTGTTGAAGAAGTTTGCGTCCTCGGAGGTATCTGCAGTGTCAGACCCCGTTGTCGCTTTAGTGGTCGACTCGGTCGTCACGGTCGCGGGTTCCTCCCAGACCTGGAGAACGACCAGGGTGCCTTTCTTGTGCCGGGTACCGGCGCTCAGCGAGGCGGACTTGACCGTGCCGGAGATCTCGGAGCCGTCGTTCGTGATGTCGGAGCGGGTGACCTTGAAGCCGAGAGCGGTGAGCCGCGCGCTGGCGTCTTCATAGGTGCTGCCGGTGACCTCGGGCATGGTGATCTGCTCCGGTCCCTTGGAGATCGTCAGCTCGATGTTCGTGCCCTCCGACACACGGGTGCCGGCGTCGATGTTCTGGGCGATGATCTTGCCAGAGGCTTCGTCACTGTACTGCTCGACCTCGGTGAAGGTGAACGAGGAGTAGCGGGGCGAATGCTCGATGGCGGCATAGTACTTGCCGACGAGGTCCGGTACTTCGACGACTTTGACGTCGGCCGACAGAGTGACGGTGGTCGTCTCGTCCGTATCGACGGTGAAGTGGTCTTTCAGGACCGTGACATAGAGGATGCCGAACAGGAGCGCCGCGATGAGCAGGACGACCATGATGGTGGTGAGGATGGTCTTGGCCGTGCCGCCGGTGTGGTCTCTGCGGGGACGGTCGTCCTCATCGTCCTCCTCCTCCTCGTGGAGGTGGGTGCGGACATAGCCGTCGTTCAGGGCCTGCTGCTGGAGCGGATTGAATTTGAGCTCCTGGGTGTCGTCCTTGTTGCCGATGGGGTGGGGCGCATACATCTTCTGACGTTTGCGGGCCTTTTCCTCCTCTTCATACTCGGAGGCGAACTCGGCGACCTGAGAGGCGGAGAGTTCCGCGCGGAAGCGGTCCATGTTCCGGGTCCGGTCTTCCGGCAGGACCTGGAGGGCATTGACCAGCGCGCCGACCACGTGGTTCGGCAGAGCGTCGGCGAACTTCGCCGGGATCATCATCTCGTCGTTCTCGAGACGGACCATGGCGTCGATGGGCGCCCGTCCGATGAGGACCCGGTAGAGGACCGCCGCAAAGGAATAGATGTCGGTCCATGCGCCGGAGGCCGCCTGGACGCCCAGCTGTTCGACGGGGGTGTAGCCCGGGAACACTTCGGTCGTGAGGCCGCCGTTGACCATGCGACATTCCGGAATGGAGAAGTCGGAGATGCGCACTTTATGGTCGGGGTAGATGTATAAAGTAGAAGGGGAGATGCCCCGGTGGATGATGCCGTTCTGATGGAGCGTTGCGAGGGTGGACAGGACCGGCATGAACAGGACCCGTGCCTCTTTCCAGGGCAGATAGCCCTCTTTAGCTGCCAGCAGATAGTCCCGGAGGGACTGCGCGCCTTCGACATATTCGCTGACCGCGTAGGCCGTGTTGTTCTCTTCGAAGATGTCCACGACGGAGATGAGGGCGGACAGGCCGTTCATCTTCCGAAGTTTGCCCCAGAGTTCCAGGAAGGAACTGAGCAGGCTGTAGTAGGTCTCCTGGGAGCCTTCCCGTACCAGGAGGGCCGCGGAGTCGCTGCTTCTGCGGACCATGGTGTCCGGCAGGAATTCGCGGATGGTGACCGGCGTCTTCGTCTGGGTGTCATAACCCATGTATGTGGTGCCGTCGCCGTTGGATTCCGTGACCGCGCCGACGAGATAGTGGCCGCCGACGATGGTCCTCATGGGGAGGAACGGGGGCAGCTGGAGGGAGTCGTTATGGAAATGACAGTGCGGGCACTGCTCCGACGAACCTTTTTCCTTCATGCAGTTCATGCATAAGTTCTCGTATGACATGGAGGTCTCCTTTCATATATACATAAAATACCAGTATCATTCTAATATAAATGCCCTCAGAAAGCCAATTACAAAAGGTTTCAGATGCGTTACAGGCCTTTTTTTGGCGATTTGTGTCCGTAAAAAAGGACACATTGAAAAATATGGGAACAAGAGTGTTGACTTTGTTCGACCGGAGTGTATAATGAACTTGTAACGAAAAACAAATGTTCGAACTTTGTTCGGCTTCATTGGAGGTATATCACATGTTCGCTCTGAAAACCATCCTCGAATTCACCGCTATCGTCCTTCTCCTCGTCGGCTGGCTCAACGAAGACAAAGTCGTCGCCTTCGAGCGCGCTCTCTGGAAACAGCTTCGGGCACGGTTCGCCCCCAAAAGCGGAAACGCTCACTCCGCCACCTACTACGCTTCCCGCGAAGCAGAACAGCGCGCCTGGAACGAGCGTGAGCGCATCGCCAGAAACGCCGAATACGCCAGAAAACATGCCGTCATCCGCACCCTCGATGACGAACCCAAGCGTGTAGCCTGAGTCGCCCATTTCTCAGGTTTACATATACTGCAGGTAGAGTCTGCCTTAGACAACAAAACGGTGTGCCCTCCGGACACACCGTTTTTGTTGTTTTGTTCAGATGAGGTCTTCGGCGTCTTCCGGGTTTTCCCAGTTGTGCCAGACGTTCTGGACGTCATCGTTGTCTTCGAACATTTCGATCATCTTCGCCATGTTCTTGAGGGAGTCCTCGTCGGTCAGCTTGACGTAAGTGGACGGGACATACTGGACTTCCGCGGTGGAGAACTTGTAGCCGGCGGCCTCCAGGCTGTCACGGACAGCGCCGAGGTCGGGGATGGCGGTACGGATCTCGAAGACCGTGTCGTCGTCGGTGAGGAAGTCTTCCGCGCCGGCTTCCAGAGCGGCTTCCATGAGGGCGTCTTCGTCGACGACGTTCTCGTCTTCGTCTTCGCGGTCGATGAGGATGACGCCGCAGCGCTCGAACATGAAGGAGACGCAGCCGGACTGGCCGAGGTTTCCGCCGTATTTGTCGAAGTAGTGGCGTACATCGCCCGCGGTACGGTTCTTGTTGTCGGTCAGGGTCTCGACGATGACGGCGATGCCGTTCGGGCCGTAACCTTCATAGACGTTCTCGATGTATTCTTTGCTGGAGTCTTCACCGGCAGCCTTTTTGATGGCGCGCTCAATGTTGTCATTGGGGATGTTCGCGGCTTTGGCTTTGGCGATGACGTCTTTCAGCTTGGAGTTGTTGTCGGGGTCCGGGCCGCCTTCGCGGATGGCGACGGCCAGCTCACGGCCGATCTTGGTGAAGACCTTCGCTCTCGCGTTGTCGGTCTTTTCTTTTTTACGCTTGATGGTGCTCCATTTGGAATGTCCAGACATGGGTGCACGCCTCCCTTAGTGAAATGTCAAAATACGGAACTATTATATAGAGGAATGTTCCTCTTGTCCATTGTAAATTATCTCGAAAAACTCCCGGAGACGGTCGAGTTCCCCGTTCAGGTACAGGTAGCCGAACAGTGCTTCGAAACCGGTGGCAGCGTGGTAAGCGGCAACAGATTTGTTCTTCGGGGTGTGGTTCGTGTGGGCATTGCGCCCTCTGCGGAAGATGCTCTCTTCCTTCTCGTTAAGAAGGGGGAGGAGTTTTTGAATGGCGGTCTGCTGCGCGTCAGCGTTCACATAGCGGACCTTCGCCGCATGCAGGTCCCGGTTCGGCCGGTTCGCCTCGGTGACGAGTTTCTCCCGGACGAAGAGCTCATAGACACAGTCGCCGAGGAAGGCGAGGTCCAGGGGGCTCAGCAGGTTCGGGTCGGTCTCGGTGTTCAAAAATCGGTCCATGATCCAGTCCTTATGTCACGTAGTCGAATTCGATGTCGTAGAGGCTGACGGTGTCGCCGTCTTCGATGCCGTTGTCCTGCAGCGCCTGGTCGATACCGCTCGACTGGAGGACCCTCTGCAAGTACTGGAGAGACTCATAGTCGTCGTAGTCGATCTTGCTGAGGATGGGGACGAGCCACTCGGCTTCGACGATGTAGATGCCGTCTTCGACACGGATAGTGAAACCGTTGTCCTGTTTCTTCTCGAGGGCTTCCAGCGGGATCTCCGCCGTTTCATACCGCTTGATGGGCGGCAGGGTGTCGAGCTTCGCGGCGACCGCGTTGATGAGCTCCTGCGTGCCTTCTTTGATGGGCGCGCAGATGTTGAAGTACTCGAATCCGAGGCCCTCGACATAGGAGCGGAAGGTGTCGATCTGCTCGTCGGAGGCCATGTCGATCTTGTTGCCGGCGACGATCTGCGGCAGCTTCGTCATCTCGGGGTTGAACTTCTCGAGTTCGGCGTTGATCGCCTTGAAGTCCTCGATGGGGTCTCTGCCTTCGGAGCCGGCGACGTCGACGATGTGGACAAGCATCCGGCAGCGCTCGACATGGCGCAGGAACTCATGGCCGAGGCCGATGCCCTCCGCGGCGCCTTCGATGAGGCCGGGGATGTCCGCCATGACGAAGGACTCGCCTTCGCCCATGGAAACGACGCCCAGGACCGGGACGATGGTGGTGAAGTGGTAGTCACCGATGATAGGCTTTGCCTCACTGACGATCGAGATGAGGGTGGACTTGCCGACGTTCGGGAACCCGAGCAGGCCGACGTCCGCGAGGAGCTTCAGTTCGAGCTGCAGTTCCCATTCTTCGCCGGGAGCGCCGTCCTTGGCAAAGCGGGGCGCCTGTCTCGTGGGCGTGGCGAAGTGCCGGTTGCCCCAGCCGCCACGACCGCCGCGGGCCGCGATGAATTCCTCTTCATCGGACATGTCGGCGATGATGGTGTCGGTCTCGACTTCCCGGATGATGGTGCCCTTCGGGACCTTGATGTACAGGTCCTGTCCGCGCTTTCCGTTGCACTTGTTGCCGCGGCCGTCCTTGCCGTTCTCGGCTTTGTACTTCCGTTTGTAGCGGAAGTCGGACAGGGTGGCGAGGGAGTTGTCGACCACAAAGACGATGTTCCCGCCTCTGCCGCCGTCTCCGCCGTCGGGCCCGCCGCTGGCGACGTATTTTTCACGGTGGAACGCGACCGCTCCGTTGCCGCCTTTGCCGGCGGTGACCGTGATCTTCGCAATATCGACAAACATAAAAGTGTACTTCCTTCAAAGAGTTTTCATGATTATATACAATTAAATAGTTCAAGTCAATGAAACTCCGTTTGACGTGGAAGTCCGTTTGTGATAGTCTTTAGGCGATTTACCGAAAGGGGACATACCCATGAAAGTTCTAATGCCGGAATACAGCACTCTGACCCGCGGCGACATCGACATGTCCGGGTTCGAGTCGATCGGAGACCTCGTCATCCTCGACCACCCGACACGGGAGGAACTGAAGAGTGAACTGGCCGACACCGACATCCTGCTCGTCAACAAAGTGAATGTCGATGAAGACCTGCTCTCCGCCGCGCCGAAACTGCGCTATGTCGGCGAATGCGCGACCGGGTACAACAACATCGACCTCGCCGCCTGCAAGAAGCGCGGCATCACGGTCACCTATGTGCCGGCCTATTCGACCGACGCCGTGGCACAGCAGGTGTTCGCGTTCCTGCTCGAGCACTTTTCGAAGGTCCATGACTACAATGCCTTCGTGAAAGACGGGGGATGGGTCCGCTCCGGCAACTTCTCCGAATTCTGTTTTCCGACGGCGGAACTGGCCCACAAGACCATCGGTCTCGTCGGTTACGGACGCATCGGAAGCAAGGTGGCACTCATCGCCAAAGCCTTCGGCATGAACGTCCTTGCCACGTCCCGTTCGTTCCTGTCCGGCTATTCCGGAGACGGCCTCGCGCAGTTCGTTCCGCTGGACACGCTCCTTGCGGAGTCTGACGTGGTCTCGGTCCACTGTCCCCTGAACGACGAGTCCCTTCATCTGTTCAATGAGAAGACGTTCGCGAAGATGAAAGAGGGCGCCTTCTTCATCAATACGGCCCGCGGACCCATCGTGTCCGAACCGGCTCTGGCAGCCGCCGTGAAGAGCGGCCACCTCTCCGGCGCCGCAGTCGACGTCATCGAGGAGGAACCCATGAAAGAGGGTTCGGTCCTGCTCGACGCTGAGAACTGCATCGTCACTCCTCATGTTGCCTGGGCACCGAAAGAGACCCGCCAGCGGCTGGTCGACGTGGTCCTCAGCAACGTGTTCTGCTGGCTTGAGAAAGAGCCTGTCAATGTGGTAGAAGCCGATTGACAAAGGCCCGTCCTCTCTGCTAAAATACATTGGCAATACGGAGACGTATCGAAGTGGTCATAACGGGGCTGACTCGAAATCAGTTTGCCGGTAACCCCGGCACGAGGGTTCGAATCCCTCCGTCTCCGCCAAAGAAGAGAACCCAGGTTTTACCTGGGTTCTCTTTTTTGCAAGCGTGGGATTCGAACCTTTAGGCCGCGCCGTAAAGCAAACATGCCAGTGGCATGTTTGTAGGTGCGGGAGCTGCGGCAGCAGCTCGGTGCGGTTTTCCGAAGGAAAAACGCATCGAATCCCTCCGGTCGAGCGGAGCTCGACAGAAAACTCCAGGTCAGCTCGAACTGGGGAAGAGCAATCTCCACCGTCTCCGCCGCAAGACGAAGTTATGTGATATAATACCAGTATCCCATTTTAGGAGGTCCCACCATGGCAGACATCGTCCGTTATTACATCTCCTTCAAAGGCCGCGTCCAGGGCGTCGGCTTCCGCTGGCGCGCGCAGACCATCGCGAATGACCTGGGCCTCACGGGCTGGGTGCGCAACGAGTATGACGGCTCGGTCCTCATGGAGCTCCAGGGCCCCATCGTGAAGATCTATCAGCTCGTCGACACCCTCGAGAACGACCATTGGATCCGCATCGACGAGAAGTACATGCGGGAGATCCCGGTCGAGCCGCACGAATCGCAGTTTCGTGTCACCCACTGACTTTTTCGGGCAGTGGTGGTAAATCGCCTTTAAATATGATATTATAAATTAGTTAATACTATAGAAACACTTGGAGGCCAAGACTATGCTGGGCGCCATTGTTGGAGATATCGTCGGTTCTCCCTACGAATTCGATGAGAACAACATCAAAACGACGAAATTTCCGCTGTTCACTGACAAGTCTGTCTTCACGGACGATACCGTCATGACGGTGGCGGTCGCCAGAGCGCTCATGGACACCTACGGCTCGGACGACGCGACCATCGAAAATGCCCTGACCATGCAGATGAGGGCCCTCGGCCGCAACTACCCCGCGCGGGGCTACGGCGGCATGTTCCAGGCCTGGCTGCTGGTCGATACCGCAGAAGCCTACAACAGTTACGGCAACGGCAGCGCCATGCGCGTCGCCGCGGCAGGCTGGCTGTACCGTACCCTCGAAGAGACCCTTCACGCGGCGGAGCTCACCGCCCGCGTCACCCATAACCATCCGGAAGGCATCAAAGGCGCGCAGGCCATCGCGGCCGCCATCTTCCTCGCCCGGCTCCACCTGCCGAAGGACGACATCCGCGCCTACCTTTCGAAGACCTTCGAGTACGACCTCACCCGGACCCTCAAGGAGATCCGTCCGACCTACAAGATGGACGAGACCTGCCAGGGGTCTGTCCCGGAAGCCATCACCGCTTTCCTCGAGGGCAACGGGTTCGTCGATGTCATCCGCAAGGCCGTCTCCATCGGCGGCGACAGCGACACCATCGCCTGTATGGCGGGGTCCATCGCCGAAGCCTATTACGGAATCCCGGAACAGGTGGAGAAAGACACGTTCCAGCGGCTCACGCCGGACCTGTCCGCCACTGTCCTCAAGTTCCGAAGGTTCTACCTCGACAACTCCGGCACTCCGCTGCCCGGCTGGGAAGAGAGTGTCTACTACAACCCCGATGAAGTCCTGAAAGGGCTCAAGAACCTGGAGTTCGCCATCTCGGAATTCTACATCAAGTCCGGCAGCGGCAAAATGGAACCGCAGCCCGTGCTCGACGAGATCGCGGAGCTTCTGAAGAAAGATGAAGTGGCGCTCATCACAGTCCAGGCTCCGAGCCAGTCGCTGAAGTACTCCACCAGTGCCGACGCGGTGCAGGTCCAGTGCATCAACGACAGCGACGGCCACCTTCTGCTGCCCATCTTCACCTCGAAGAACCAGGTCTCCTCCGGCGGCCCGGAACTGTACTGCATGACCGACAGCATCCGGAACATCCTTGAGTCCAGCCTCGCGGCGGACAACCTCTATGGCGTCATCATCAACCCCTTCGGGCAGAACTTCCTGCTCGACAAGAAGAACGTCCGACTGCTCGTCCAGCAGTTCCAGATGGACCAGTCCTTCGCAAAGAAGATCAAGAAGACGGACGACTGACGTTCTGAACCTGCAAGCACCAACTTGGGAGAAGTTTTATGGCAACGAAAATCATCATTGCTGCGCATAAGCAGTACCGCATGCCGGACGACCCGGTCTATGTCCCGGTACAGGTGGGCGCAGCCTGCAATAAAGACGCGGACGGCAACCCTGTCGACCTCGGGTTCTTAAAGGACAACTCCGGGGACAACATCTCGGCGAAGAATCCGCACTTCTGCGAACTGACCGGTCTTTACTGGGCCTGGAAGAACCTCGAGGCAGACCACCTCGGACTCGTCCACTATCGCCGCTACTTCGGTTCTCCGAAGAAGACGAAGGCCAAAGACCTGTACGACACCATCCTGACCGGGGAAGAGGCCGAGCGCCTGTTCGAGAAACACCGCGTCCTGGTCCCGACCCGTCGGAACTATTATATCGAGACCCTCTATTCGCATTATGCGCACACCCACTATGCGGAACACCTCGATGAGACCCGCAAGATCATCGAAGAACTCTGCCCGGAGTACCTCGGCACCTTCGATACCGTCATGGCGCAACGCTCCGGCTACATGTTCAACATGTGCGTCATGGATCGCGAACTCATGAACGCCTACTGCGAATGGGTCTTCCGCATCCTCTTCCGTCTGGAAGACGCGCTGAAAGCCCAGGAGTCGGAGCTCTCCTTCTATCAGGGCCGTTTCTACGGACGAGTCTCCGAGATCATCTTCAACGTCTGGCTGCAGCATCAGCTGGAGACCGGTGTCCTCTCGAAGAAAGACATCTGCGAACTGCCCTGCATCTACACGGAGAAGGTCAACTGGCTCCGGAAGGGCACGGCGTTCCTGTCCGCCAAGTTCCTGCACAAACGCTACGAAAACAGTTTCTGAATACAAGGTGATCCCCATGAAAAACGCGGTCGCACGCACCGTGGCACGGGAGACCGGTAAACTGACATCAAAGGAAAGGTCTGAATATTTTAACTTCGGGTTTCAATATTTCGGACCTTTTTTGTTTGGATTCTCGAAATGGCTTTCCGGCCGTCTGAACGAAGAAGGACTCACGAACGTCTTCTTCTTCTCCCGGGACGGCTACATGATGCAGAAAGCCTTCGAACTCCTGCAGCCGGATTTCCCCAAAACAAAATACGTTTACTTCTCCCGCAAAAGTCTGCGCCAGAGCCTCCTCTGGAAATGTGACGGCTTCCGGGAGTCCCTCCGCTATCTGACCTACGAGAACTTCATCTCCGTGGGCCGGCTCCTCGACTACTACGGGTTCGGCGAGCATGAACGTGCCTCGGTCGCGGAGCAGTACGGGCTGGACCTCACAAAAGACCTGCCCTGGAACACCCTCTCCGACAACGAGACGGCACAGCATGTGTACGACCTCCTCCGGGAGGACATCGTCCGCAAGTCCCGGGAACAGTATGACCTCCTCGAAGGGTACCTCGATGCCATCGGCATGGAAGGGAAGGTCGCCATCGTGGACATCGGGTGGATCGGCAGCATGCAGTATGCCCTCGAAGAGTTCGCCCGGATGAGCGGTCGGGACCTCACGGTCTCCGGCTTCTACGTCGGCATGAACCCCGAGAACCCCGTCGAAGGCCTCGCGGAAGGCTACCTCTACAACAAAGACGACCTCGCCCTGCGCAAGAGCCTGCTCTGCTTCTTCGGCGGCCTCGAAAAACTGTTCCAGAGTCTGGAAGGTTCCACCGATGGCTATGCCCGAGAGAACGGCACGGTCGTGCCCACCTGCGCGGCCTATGAGTACGAGGGCGATGCACGCATCCAGGGCTTCATCCAGGAATGGCAGCAGGGTGCACTGGACTTCGTGTCCCTCGCGAAAGACGACCCGTACGCGGACAAGGTCACGGACCTTCGGGACTGGGCGATGCCCCTCGTGGAGTTCGGTAAATCGCCACCTCTGTGGGGCGTGAAACTGTTCTCCTTCTTCTACAATGTCGACGGGACGAAACAGCACTTCGTCGCGCAGAAACCCCTGTGGAAGTACCGCCCGAAGGAACTGCTCCACGACCTGTCCAACAGCGTCTGGAAGACCGGCTTCATGAAGTCGGTCCTGAAAGTGCCGTTCCCGTATTTCAAGATCTACGATATCCTCCGAAAGTGAGACCCCTGTCATGAGACTCAAGACGCTTCTTTACACGCTCTGTCTGCGCCGCTACCGCGCGGTCAGCTTCGACATCTTCGACACGCTCCTGGAGCGGGACGTCGACCGGCCGGTCGATGTGTTCCTCCGGGTCGGGGACATCGTGCTGGGCGCCGGAAAAGGCGAGCGGTTCCAGGCGGACCGCATCGGGGCCGAGAACGCGGCGCGGGCCAAGGCGCCGAACGGGGAAGTGACCCTCGACGACATCTATGAAGCGCTCATCGCCGCCGGGTACGACCGCGAGACCGCGGAGGAACTGAAGACCGAAGAGGTCCGTTCCGAACTGAACGGCTGCTTCGTCAAGGCCTCCATGAAACCGGTCTTTGACGCGGCACTGAAACACGGCAAGACCGTGTTCCTCATCTCGGACATGTACCTTCCGCCGGAAGTCATCTCCGGCATGGCGGCCCGCTGCGGCTATGAAGGCTACGAAAAACTCTTCGTCTCCAACGAGTACGGCGTCAGCAAGCGGAGCGGAAAGCTCTTCGGCGAAGTCCTGAAGGAGTACGGTCTTTCGAAGAACGACCTCATCCACATCGGAGACAGCATCGGCGCCGATCTGCTCGGTGCCCGGAAAGCGGGCATCGCCGCACTGCCGGTGGCCCGGAAAAACAGACTGGGAAGGCTCGTGAACCGCTCATGAAAAAGATTCTCGAAGTCAATGTGGACGATATGGGCTTCGGCGGCGTCTACTCGCTCGTCCGAAACGTCATCCTTGCGAAACCCGCGGGGACGACCCTCGACATCGCCTGTATCGAACCCTTTGAACAGCAGAAAAATATCGACGAGCTCGCCGACCGCGGCTGCATGGTCCACTACGTGGGCTACGCCGGCAACAAGGTCAAAAAGCAGTTCGTCATCATACAGAACCTGAAGATACTCATCCGGGAGGGCGGGTATGAAGCGGTGCACATCCATGGCGATGTGGCCTACAAGCTTCTCGTCTACTCCGTGGCAGCGCGGCTGTCCGGCGTGAAGACCATCCTGCTCCATTCCCACGCCTCCGGCACGGATGGGAACCACCGGGACCTCAAGCGCAAGCTCCACATGGCGTCCCGCCGCTTCCTGAAGTGGACCGGCACCGGGTACGTCTCCTGCTCCGACCTCGCGGCGGACTGGATGTTCCCGAACGTGAAAGCGAATAAGATCACCATCATCCACAACGGCGTGGACCTCGACAAATTCCGCTTCGACCCGGAGAACCGGGCCGCCGTGCGGAACGCGTGGGGCCTCGAAGACGCCTTCGTCCTCGGCCACGTGGGCCGGTTCGAATACCAGAAGAACCACGAATACCTCGTGGACATCTTCGAGGCTGTCAAGCAGCGGGTGCCGAACGCGAAGCTCTTCCTCGTGGGCGAGGGAAGCCTGCAGGAGGACATCCGTAAGAAGGTGGACGCCCTCGGCCTTTCGGACGACGTCATCTTTGCCGGCTTGTCCCGGGAAGTGGCGAAACTCCTCTCCGGCTTCGACGTCTTCGTCCTGCCGTCCCACTTTGAAGGCCTTCCCATCGTCGGGGTCGAAGCCCAGGCGGCGGGCCTGCCGGTGCTCTTCGCGGACACCATCACCAAAGAGGCGAAGCTGACCGAAGACTCCTGGTTCCTGCCGATCGGCGAGAACGACGTCGCTCAGTGGGCTGAGAAACTCGAAGCGCTGACGGACGCGAAGCGGGGAGACCCCTATGACCGCCTGAAGGCACAGCACTTCTCTCTGCAGGATACCATTCAGGAGTTCCTCGACCTGTATGCGTGAATCGCCAAAGAAATACAATAAGACACCCGGACGGGAAGCATCCCATCCGGGTGTTTTTGCGTCTGGTGTTCGGTTGGTCAGTTCTGTCCCAGGACGGTCTGCAGCGCGCGCAGGGCCTCCGGGAAGTCTTCTTCCGGCAGGGCCGAGGGAAGGAGGATCAGGCGGGCCGTATGGCCGTCGAAGCTCTCCCAGAAGACGCTGAGACCTGCGGCATCAAAGTCTTCCTTCGTGCCGGTGAAGGGCACCGTGAGGCGGACCTGCAGACCGTTCTCGCTGACCCGGCACTCCTCGCAGATGAGGACGTCCCGGAGCAGCTCATGGAAGCGGCGGGTCTTGGCGGTGGCGAAGCGGCGGATCTTGCGGATCTGCGCGCCGATGTGTCCGTCCCGGATGTAGCCGCAAAGGGCGATCTGCTCCGTTTTACTGGCGGTCTGGGAGAAGCGCCAGATCTGTTCGTGGTAGGCGTCCGCGAGGACTCGCGGCAGCACCATGAAGGAGATACGGATGCCGGGGGTCAGGACGTTCGCGAAGGAACTCATGTAGACGACGTTGTCCGCGGTGGCCAGCGCATAGAGGGACGGGGTCGGCCGCGAGGCATAGAGGAAGTCGTTGTCGTAGTCGTCTTCGAGGACGAGCGCGGCGTGCGCTTCACTGTACTCGACGAGTTCCAGTCGACGCTTCATGGGCATGACGTCTCCGAACCGGGTCATGTGGGAAGGGGAGACGTAGATGATGGTGGCGTCCTTGTCCCGGAAGTGGACGTCGAAGCCGTAGTTTTGGAAGCGGGAGATGCCCTTTTGGAAACTCCGGTCGGGGAAGGAGACGGTCTTGTCCTTCGGGAGCAGAGTGCAGAGGATGTCGAGTAGTGTGTCGACGCCGGCGCCGATGACGATCTGATCCTTGTCGGCGATGACGTTCCGCTTTCCGCGGATGTATTCCGCAATGGCTTCCCGCAGGTCCTCTTCGCCCTGGGGTTCACTGTACGAGCAGAGCCGTTCCTTCTGACGCAGGGCCGAGTTGATATACCGGTGCCAGAGGGCGACATCGAAGCTCTCGAGGTCCGCGTCGCCGCTCGAGAGGTCGAAGCGTGGCTTCACCTTACCGGTGAAGTCTCTGGCCGGTTTCGGCGCCGCCCGTTTCGTGCCGGCTTTCCGCGACACATAGTAGCCGCTTCGGTCCGACGACAGAAGGAATCCTTCCGCCTGCAGAGCAAAGTACGCGTTCTCGACCGTGGTCCGGCTGACACCGTGGATGGCCGCCGCTTCCCGGATGGAAGGCAGACGGTCCCCGCTTCGGAGCTGTCCGTCCAGGATCCGCTCTTTATAGTAGGTATAGAGTTCCAGATACTTTTTCATGGCACTTCAACTGTTCTTTAAAAAATAGTAAGAATTGTCACTTTCTTTCATGTCAGTTTCAGTATATACTTTCTGCAACTTCGAAACAAGAAGAACTTTGACCCCTGCAGAAAGGACCGATCCCCCATGACCAGACGCACCACCTCCGCCGTATCCACGCGGAGCAGCACCGACCTTCGGCGCCTGACGACGGCCGCCGTTGCGACCGCGCTCGTGTTCCTCTTTACCTTCCTTATCAAAGTGCCGACCGTGATCGGCTATATCCACCTCGGCGACGCGTTCGTCCTCCTCTATGCCGCCCTGACCGGCGACCCGCTGGCGCTTCTCGTCGGAGCGCTCGGAGAAGGACTGGCCGATGTCGCCGGCGGCTACTTCCAGTATGTGCCCGCCACGATGCTCATCAAGGCGCTGATCGCGCTGCCCGTCGTCCTGTCGGTCCGAAAGGAACAGACGGATGGCAAAGACCGCTCGAAGATCCTGACCGTAAAGACCTTCCTGTGGTCGCTCCCTTCTATCCCGATCACGCTCGGCGGCTATTTCCTGATCGATTACCTGCTGAGCGGCGCCTACGCCTTCGCGGCGCTTTGGACCAACGCGGTCCAGGCCGGCGGCAGTCTCCTGGTATTCGTCGTGCTCGCACTTGGGTTCGAGAAAAGTCGGATCGGCGAGCGCATTCGGTAGATCGCCACGACCGGACAAAAAGAAACGTGCCATTCTCGATGAGAATGACACGTTATTTTTATGCATTCGATTTGCTACGCTTTGGTCGAAGCTTTTCGAGCCAGGGCCAGGGGTCCAGCAGCGCGTTCACCGGGACCGTGAAAGGCTTCCACGAGAACAGGTAGGTCAGGCCGAACATGAGGACCACGGACAGAAGCAGGTGGCACCAGAACGAGATGTGGATGAAGTCGACCGCCCAGTCCATGTGGATGATGACGTCGAGGACCGGCAGATGCCAGAAGTAGACGGACAGCGTCCGGGCGCCGAGCTCGGTCATGTGGGGGACAGACAGGCGCGGGACCAGGGTGAAGAACCCGAGGATGACGACCGCGCTGATGAGGTATGCGAGGCCCCGGTACAGGAACTCGGCCGGGCCGAGCGCGTTCGGGATCTCGTCGTAATTGTTCTGCCCCGTAAAGAGCCTGCGCAGCAGGTAGACGTGTTTTTCAAAGACGACGCAGATGACGAACCACAGAAGGAATACGAACGCTCCTCCGGCGCGGACCGCCTTTTTGTCGAGAAACTCCGCGAACCGGTTCCGGTCCAGCATGTACCCCGCGTAGAAGAAGGGGAAGAACACGATGATCCGGGAGAGGGAAAACCCTTCGCTGATGAAGGGGACGTACCCGACCGCGAGACCGACGACGATGGTCGCCGGGAACACATATTTCGGCGGGTATTTCCTCAGAAGCCAGGCGATGGAATAGGACGCGAACAGGGCCAGCATGAACCAGGAGATCTTGTTCTGGTTGTAGAAACTGAACCCGTGCTCCGGCTTCCGGATGTGGATGGAGAGGTCCCGGAGGAATCCGAGGACCAGACAGACCAGCACATAGGGCAGGAGTTTTTTCCAGTTGTATTTGTCCGCCTGAACCGTCCGTTTGGAGAACAGGCCGGAGATGAAGAGGAACGCCGGCATGTGGAAACTGTAGATGAACAGGAAGAGGCTCCGGTCATATGCGTAGTATTCACAGCCCCGTTCGATGGCGTGCCCGAGGACGACGAGAAGGATGAGAAGAAACTTCGCGTTGTCCCAGCGCGGGTCGCGTTTGACGGTTGGCAGAGGATCAGATCCTTTCTCTCATGCTGCGGATGGTGCGGCGGAACATGTCTTCCATGCCGACCGAGGGGACATATCCGAGGGCCTTCAGTTTCGAGGCGTCCAGTCGGATGATCATCTGGGGATTGTAGCCGAAGGAGGCGATGTCCTCCGGAATTTCGATACGGACGTTCACACCGGCTTCCGGCTCGAGACCGGCGACCAGTTCGGCCATCTCCCGGATGGAGCAGGCCGTGTCCATATTGGTGACGTTGTAGGCCTCGCCGCTCTCACCCTTCAGAAGGATGGTGTAGAGGGCGCAGACCGCGTCGGCGGTGTAGCAGTAGCTGCGGACCGTGGAGCCGTCCGTGTGGAGGACAATGTCCTTCTTCTCCATGAGGCAGCGGGCAAACTCGGCGAAGACACGGCCGTCGTGGTATTCGACCCCGGCGCCGAACGTCTGGGAGAGGCGGGCGACCTTGACCGGCACGCCGTACTCGGAGGCGTAGGACGCGCAGAGGCATTCGACCATGCGTTTGCCTTCGGAGTAGCTGCTGCGGACGGACAGGGGCTCGATGTAGCCGTAGTCCGACTCGGAGATGGTTTCGTTCTTTCCGTCAGGCACACCGTACACTTCGAGCGAAGAGAGGTACACCATGCCGGAGACCTGCTTGTCTCTCGCGAACTGCAGGAGACGGTCGGTGCCGTAGATGGCGGTCTCAATGGTCTCGACGGGACTCTCGACGAAGAACTTTGAACCGGTGGGGCTGGCGCCGTGGACGATGTAGTCGACGGGCTTCTCATATTCGACGGGCCGGGACAGGTCGCCGATGACGAACTCGAGTTTGTCGTTCGGGAGCACATCCTCAAACACGGCCTGTGCCTTCTGCTCGTTGCGGATGAACGCGGCGACGGTGATGTCGGCGTCATAGAGGCGATTTGCCTCGAGCAGAGTCCGGACCATCTGCGAACCGATGAGACCGGTGGCGCCGGTGATGAAGACGGTCTTCCCGGAAAGTGCCGGGAGCAGGCCGTTGTCGTTCAGTGTTTTTGCGCAGAGGGACATGTCCTCGCGCAGTACGGAATCGGTCATGCTCAGTTCTCCTTCGGTTTGCGGAAGGTGTTGAGCTTCGTGCGGTTGCCGTTCGTGAGGCCGAAGCCGAAGGTCTGCTCGTTCTCACGGTACTGGAGCAGGGCGCGGAACATGTAAACGTCTTCCGGTGTGGTGACTTTGATGTTGCCCCGGTTGCCTTCCACCATGTGGACGGGGATGCCCAGCGTATGGCAGATGGTGCAGTTGTCGACCATGTTCTCGTAACCGTTTTCCGTAGCACGGATGCGGTCGTGCGCCGCAATGATGTCTTTCAGGACAAAGGTCTGGGGAGCCTGCGCCGCAAAGGTGTCTTTCCGGTAGGGGACCTGATCGACGCCCTCGCCGTCGTGGCTCAGAAGGATGGTCTCGAAGCAGGGCGTGCAGGTGATGGCGTTGCCCTTGGCCTTCGCGGTCTCGATGTTCTCGGTGATGACATCGTAGGAGACGAAGGGCCGGACGCCGTCATGGAGCAGCACGATGCTGTCGTCGGGGTTCTCGGACTCGGCCTTCTTCAAAAGATTGTAGATGGTATCCTGTGCGCTGGAACCGCCCGGGATGACGTCCGCCACTTTCGTGAGGCGGTACTCTTCACAGAGGGACTCGACGTACGGGATGTAGTCTTCGAGGGTGGAGATGTAGATCTTGTCGATCTTCGTGTGCCACTGGAACAGACGGACCGTGTGGACGAGGACCGGCATGGAGTTGATCTCCAGGAACTGTTTCGGGATACCGGCACCCATGCGGACGCCGCTGCCGCCGGCAAAGATGAGGGCGATATTCATAAAAGGATCCTCCTTATGGTTTGCTTAGTCGTGGGTGTCCTGCTTCTCGTCCTCGTCGTCCGTTTCCTCACGGGGCGTCAGGGAGGAGAAGTCGAGGTGACGGAGCCGCTCGACGCCGTATTCCACCGCTTGGATCTCAGCCTGGATGTCTTCCGGGATGTTCCCGAGGACGATCCAGTCGATGACGCGGTCGGAGGCGCCGGAGTCGATGTAATCGAAGTGGACATCGACATACTCCTCGACTTTTTCGTAGTCGAAGTCGTCGTTCTCAAGGGCGGTCATGACTTCGTCGAAGGTGTGGCAGACCTTGCCCGGCGCCGACTCCTCGTAGTCGCGGTGGAAGCCGCGGGAAAAGGAGTACTGGATCTCGTCGAAGGCGAAGAACAGCATGGGCTTTCTCATGAGGGAGAACTCGAAGATGTTCGACGAGTAGTCCGTGATGAGCAGGTCGGTCTTGTAGAACAGGTCGTTGATGTTCGGGTATTTGTTGACATCGACGAACTTGTCGCTGTGTTCTTTTTTGATGGGGACCGGTTCGGAGACCCAGGGGTGCATCTTGAAGAGGACCACGGTGTCGTCTCCGCAGAATTCATAGAGCCGGTCGAAGTCGATGAGGTTGTAGGGATAGTGGGCGTCGAAGTGGTTCTTGCCCCGGTAGGTGGGCGCGAAGAGGATGACCCGTTTGCCGTCGATCATCGGGAACTGCTCGAGCAGTTCTTTCTCCTTCTGTGCCCGGTAGTCCGGGTCGAGGAACTCGTCCATACGAGGCATGCCGGTGGGGAGGACATTCTCCGTGTTGATGCCCCAGACTTCGGAGAAGAAGTGGGCGATGTGCCGGCTGCCGGCGATGCCGTATTTGTACTGGCGGTGACAGCCGTTCGGAGCGGGACAGCCCGTGTGGCCCCAGCGGCTGTAGCCGGAGGACTTGAACCCCGCGCCCGCGTGCCAGAGCTGGATGAGAGTGGTGTCTTCGTTCAGGAAGATCCAGTCGAGGATGGGGGCGTGGTCGTCGATGAAGATCATGTCGGACTTGGCCATCTTCCAGAGGACTTTCAGCCAGCTCGGGATGCCGTAATGGGGATTCGCCACCGTGGCGCGGGCGGAGTAGATGATATCGTAATCTTTGTCCATCCCGCGTTCGACCATGCGGTCGGCCACGCTCATGATGTTGGTGCCGAGCGTCTCGCTCTGCTCACTCATGAAGAGGATGGTCGGTTTGGCGTTCTTTCCGCGGAACAGGCGGTTGAGGTCGTGAGAGGTATTGTAGTCCCAGATCATGAACCGGCGTCCGGCTTTGACATAGCGTTTATGGAGGTTCTTTTTGAATTTTGCCATGCCCGTCGGGTTGTTTTCCTGGCGGTCATCGATATTGAAGACTTTGAGGCCGGACTTCGTGAGGTCCATGATGTTGAGGAGGATGCCGAGATCTTCCTCGTCTTCGGTGACAGAGAAGTTGACACAGTACCCTTTGGTCTTGTTGTTGTGCAGGAAGGTGCGGGAACGCTCCTGGAGTTTCGGGGCGAGTTCCGGCGCCACTTCCGGAGCACAGAGGATGTCCGTGCCCTGGCAGGCATAGATAGTGTAGGTGCCGGTGGGCACACACATGACGGCACCGGTGTTCGTCACGTTCAGGGACAGCCGGTAGGTATGCTCATCGAGCTGTTCCGCCTTGTATTTTGCGTTGGCCATCAGGAAGGCCGCGACGAGGTAGAAGTCGAGCGGCTTCGTTGGATCGAAACGGTCTGAATAGTCCACGTTCACGGTGAGGTGCATGTGGATCCGCTCCCATTCGATCTCCGTGATGGTGGCCGAAATGAGATGTTCATCCAGTCGGTTGTTCATGAGGACGCGGGCGTCCCGGTCGTGATAATCTGCCATAAGAAGATGTCCTCCTTAAAAAGTCATTAAATTATATCATATAAAGGGTTTCCATTTCCATAGAAATCGGGGCTCAATTGTGTTAATATAGCGATATATGGTGGGAGGTGCTTTTGTGAATCTGGAACAACTGGATTATCTGAATGAAAGCTCCCCGGCAGATCCGGACCTCAATATTGCGGAAGAACCCTCCGTCGCGAACGTCGACGAGCTGCCCCGTTATGAGGTGGCGTTCTTCTCACCCGAATTCATGGAGGTCATCGAAGAGAACCGCCGCATGGAGCACGAGCTGCTGGAACACTGGCAGAGCGATGCGGACAGCGGAGACCCGGAAGCCCAGCTGCAGATGGGCATCAACCATCTGTACGGCATCGGGGGCGTCGAACGGGACGACCGGAAAGCATTCGAATACTTTGAAGCCGCCGAGTCGGGCAGTCCGGAAGCGGACTACTGGCTGGGGCTCTGCTATATGAATGGCATCGGGACCGACGAGGACCCTGCCAAAGGGTTCGCCCTGCTGAAACAGGCGGCGGACCACGAGGACCCTCTGGCGCTCTGTGCCCTCGGTGCCTGCTATGAGAACGGCATCGGGACCGAGCCGGACCTGAAGGAAGCGGTGTTCTGCTACACAGCGGCGATGGACCGCGGTTCTGTCGAAGCGGCATTCCAGCTGGCGGAACTGCATCTGCTCGGCCGGGGCGTTGCCCGGGACGACAAAAAGGCGCTCGAACTCTACCGCAAGGCGGCAGAGGGCGGCGACCACCGCGCGCTCTTCATGCTGGGCTTCTGCTTCGAGACCGGCGCCGGCGTGGAGCGGGACTATGAAAAAGCGGCCTCCCTGTACCGGGAAGCGGCCGAAAAAGGCGTCCAGGAGGCGAACTGCTTCCTCGGTGTCCTGTACTTCAACGGCAGAGGCGTCCCGGAGGACCGGGAAGAGGCCGTGCGCCTGTTCCGCCTCGCCGCGCACGAAGGCTTCCCCCGGGCAAACTTCCTGCTCGGTTACTGCTACGACTTCGGGTTCGGCGTAGAAGCCGACCTCGAGACCGCACTGGAATTTTACTGGAAAGCGGCCGAACGGGGCGACGTCGACGGCATGTACCAGATCGGCCTCTGCTGCGAGACCGGACACGGCACCGCGCAGAACTACGAAAAAGCGGCTGAGTGGTATGAAAAAGCCGCCATGGCGGGAGACCCCCGTTCCATGGTGCGGCTCGGTGTCCTCTGCGAAGCCGGGACCGGAGTCCCGAAAGATGAGTCGAAAGCGGTCTCCTGGTACCAGATGGCCGCCGGCCTCGGGAACCCCGAAGGCATGACGAACCTCGCGGTTCTGCTGCGGCAGGGGAAAGGGACCGAGGCGAACTACCCGGAGGCGGCCCGTCTCCTGGAGACGGCATCGGAACTCCAGAACCCCCGGGCGATGTACTTGAGCGGCCTTCTGTACCTCGAAGGCGATGAACAGCACCCCCGCGACGAACGCCACGCGTTCCGTCTGTTCCTCGACGCCGCGGAAGCCGGGTACGAAAAAGCCTGGCACGCAGTCGCCCATTGCCGGGAAAACGGCATCGGCACGCTGGCGAACCCTGTCCGGGCGGCCACCGACTACCGGCTGGCGGCAGAATACGGCCTGCCGGATGCCCAGTTCCGTTATGCGGTCCTGCTCCGCCTCGGCGAAGTCGTCCGTCAGAACGATGAAGAATCCTTCCGATGGCTCAGCAAAGCGGCGGCCCAGGGACATCCGGACGCCATCTGTGAACTCGGATATTATTACGATAAAGGGATCGCCGTTCAAAAAGACCCCATCCGGGCACGGCACCTCTTTGAAGAGGCGGGCTCCCTTGGCTGCGCCCGTGCCATGACCAATCTGGCCCAGCTCTATGCAGTCGGACGGGGCGTCGAACCGAACGAGGAAAAAGCGGTCGATCTGTTCCTGCAGGCGGCCGATGCCGGCGACCCCTTCGCCATGACCCGCATCGGTGAAATGTATGAAAACGGCGTCGGTGTCAAACAGCAGAAGGACCTCTCGAAAGCCCTTCACTGGTACCGCAGAGCATCCAAAGGGGGAGACCTCGTCGCCTCCGGCGCCCTCGAACGCATGCGCGTCATGTTCCGGGACATGTTCCGCCGGTCTCTGTTTCTGACCGCCGGTCTGTCCGCCGCAGGGCTCATCGCCCTCATCCTGTCCCTGGTCGGAGTGTTCCCGCTGGTGACCGGCATCCTCGCCGGCCTCTGTTTCCTCGGAGACCTCGCCATCGCCGGCATGACCCTGCCGCTTTTGAAACAGTATTTTTATTTTTGAGGTGATACCGTATGAAATCGATGAAACTAGCCACCAAAATCTTCCTGGCCGTCACCGGCGTCCTGCTGGCTGCGGCGGGCATCCTGTGCCTCGCGAACCCCCTCGGTGCCGTCAGCACCATCGCCTGGCTCATCGGACTCGTCCTGCTGGTCTCCGGCATCGGCACGGCGATCTACTACTTCATGTTCGGAAGCTTCCTCGTGTTCGCATTTCCGCTCCTGCTGAACGCCATCGGCCACATCCTCTTCGGCGTCATCTTCCTGCAGCACCCTGACGGGACCTCCCGGGTGTTAATCGTGCTGTATGGAATGCTCCTGATCCTCGTGGGTCTGGCCGCTGCCGCCGTCGCCTTTGTGGCCCGGAATTTCGTGCAGAACAAGGCAGTCTTCACGGGCATCCTGGTCGTCGGACTGGTCGCCATCGTCCTCGGCATCGTGGCGCTGACCTCGGATGCCGCCGGCGCGTTCCTCGTCGCCATCCCGGTCGGTCTGGCCCTCGTCCTGATGGGCGTCGGGTACATCGCCCTCGATGTCGCGTTCATCCGCATGGACAAGGCGGGAGAGACGCCGAAGTACTTCAAGGACGTCGACGACGCACCGAAAGAAGCGTAAGAAAATACGGTCAAAAAACAGGGCCCCGGATGCTTGCATCCGGGGCCTTTCCTGTATAGAATATTGTACTGTACATTTGTAAAAAGAAGGAAGCATCCAAACCCATGAAACGTCCGGACGGAAAAACCATCGCAGTCATCATCGCACTCCTGTTCGTGCTCCTCAGCGGCGCCATCAGTGTGGGGGTCGTCCTCCACGGCATCCACAGCCTGAGCAATGAGAACACGGTCTCGGTCTCCCGGGAGATCGAAGAGGCCAGAGCCGAGCGGGCAGAGCAGAAAAAAGAGAAGAAAACCGAGAAAACGACGACGGAAACCAAGTCGACGAACAGAAAGAATACGAAGGCGGAAAAAAAGAAAGCAGAGTCTAAGGAAGCCAAAACGAAGGATGAACCAACGACTTCTGAAAAAACTGCCAGAACAAAGAAGTCCACTGCGAAAACGACGGAAACAAAGAAAACGACAAAAAAGACCACAAAAAAGACCACGAATAAGACCACCGTCAAGGCGGACGGCTCGAAGGTCATTTACCTCACCTTCGACGACGGTCCCGGACCTTACACGGACAAACTCCTCGGCATCCTCGACGAGTACGACGTCAAGGCGACGTTCTTCGTCACCGGCGTCTATTCGAAGTACCAGGGGTGCATCGCCAAAGAGGCGAAGGCCGGCCACGCGGTCGGGGTCCACTCCTACAGCCACGAGTATTCGGAAATCTACCAGTCCGAGTCCGCTTACTGGGCCGACTTCAACCGGATGAACGAGATCGTCAAACAGCAGACCGGCAAACCGGCGACCCTGTTCCGGTTCCCCGGCGGCAGCTCCAACACGGTCAGCGCGCGGTATAACGAAGGCATCATGACCCGCCTCACGAAGCAGGCGAAGGAGAAAGGCCTCACTTATGTCGACTGGAACGTCTACGACGGGGACGCCGGTGAGACCACCAGCTCGGAACAGGTGTACAAGAACATCATCCGGGGCGTGCAGCACCAGAAGAAGAGCATCGTCCTCTGCCACGATGTCAAGAGCTACACGGTCAATGCCATGCCGAAGGCCCTTCAGTGGTGCCTCGACCACGGTTACACGTTTGAGGTCCTGACGCCCGGCGGCTTCACGGTCCACCACGACGTCAACAACTGAATAAAAAAGAAACGTCCAGCGGAAGTTCCGGTGGACGTTGTTTTATCTGTGTGGAGTTCAGGCTTTGGCTTCGTCTTCGGCGAAGGCATCCATGAGCTGATGAAGGGTCTTCATGAGGACGACCGCTTTCATGTTGCCGATGTCGAGACCGTCGATCATCTGGCGGGGGACACAGACGGCCATCTGCTTGAGGTCGCGGCCCTTCTCGGTCAGACGGATGATGATGTTCCGTTCATCGCGCGGGTCTCTCGTCCGCTCGACATAGCCCTGGACTTCGAGCTTCTTCAGCAGGGGAGTGAGTGTGCCGGAGTCGAGGAACAGGCGGGAACCCAGTTCCTTGACGTTGACGTTGTCCTTTTCCCAGAGCGCCATCATGGTGATGTAACCCGTGTAGGTGAGGCCGTAGGGCTCCAGCAGGGGCTTGTACCGTTTGATGACTTCCTTGGAACAGACATACAGGGAGAAGCAGAGCTGGTTGTCCAGCTTCAGAAGTTCGTCTTCTCCCGCCATATCCAGTGCTTTCTCAGCAAGTTTCTTTTCAACAGCCATAGTAACTCCTCTTTAAACACGCAATTGAATCGCGATTTCAACTAATTGTGTGTAATTTAACTGTTTTCATTGTGGCGCTTTTCCGGGGAAAAGTCAAGTAAAAATCTATTTTCACTCCACATTTGATTGTGTACAATGGATATAGTGATACATGGGGCGATGTGCCCCGTGAAGGGAAGACGACTATGACAGCTGAGAAAAAGAAGACGGCAGCCCGGCTGCTGCCCTTCATCTCCTTCGACATCGTCAGCTACGCGGCGGGTCTCACCTCGATGGGCGTCTGGCCCTTCCTGCTCGCGACCGCCATCGGCGAACTGCCGGCGACCGTCGTCTACTGCTATGTGGGCGGTATGCTGACCGGCGGCGCGACCCTGTCCCACGACCCCTTCGAAGTGGGCGATGCAGTGGCCGTTTCCTTCTCCCTGGACCGTGCGGCGTCGCTGCCGGAGGACCGTTTGTATTGAAAGACTTTTGTAAAAAAAGTGCGACTTAAGAAAGCGCCAAAAAGGGTTGACTAGTGACCTTGTGTTGGATACAGTTCAATTGACTCTTACAGAACTGTTGCCCGAACGGCAGTTCCGGACAATAAGAGCTCACTCTCCATAAATATCCAAAGCTTGAGGAAAACAGTCTGCCTTACCCCGGCGGACTGTTTTTCTTTTTCCCGAAAGGACCTGTTATGAAACACGTAGTATACGATTGCGACAACACCCTCGGTGTCCTCTTCAGTGACGTCGATGACGGCCTCGCTCTGCTCTACCTGCTGGGGGGAGCCGGAGACCGTCGACCTCCTCGGCATCACGACGACCTAAAGAACGACGCAAAAAGACCCGCCATTCGGCGGGTCTTGCTTTGTTTACGGGGTTTACTTGATGAACTTGTCGATGATGCCGTAGAGGCTCTCGAGCGATGCTTCGGACTGCTGTTCCGTCGCGTGTTCCACCGCGCCCTTGAAGTGTTCCTTCATGATGACGCGGGAGGTGCTGGCGATCGACGATTCGACCGCGGACAGCTGGATGAGGATGTCGGAAGCATCGCGGTTTCCGTCCACCATCCGTTTGACGGACTCGAGGTGGCCGATGGACCGGGCGATGCGGTTCGAGATGGCCTTCCGCTTTGCGTCATCCGAAGCGACCGGATGCTCGTGCAGGTGACCGTGGCCGGTGGCCCGGGGCGTGGTCCCTTCCTTGCCGGCGATGTCCTCGGCGTCTCCGAGGAACGCACGGAAGTAGTTCGCGACGTCGTAGTCCTTGGTGCCCATACCATAACCGATGTCCTCGATGTTCATGACGGGCATGGGGCCGAAGGAGTCGGCGAAATACTTGATGAGCGCGGCGCCGGTGGGCGTGCAGAGCTCACCGTTGACACCGGTGTTGTAGATCGGGATGCCGTGGAGCAGGTACGAGGTGGCCGGCGCGGGAATGGGGAGGATGCCGTGCGCGCACTTGACCTTGCCGGTGCCGGTGTTCACGCTGGAGGCGATGATCTGGTCCGGTGCCAGCTTCTCGATGAGCATGCAGACGCAGACGATGTCCGCGATGGCATCCATGTTGCCCACTTCGTGGAAGTGGATCTCAGTGACGGTGGTGCCGTGGACGTGGCTCTCCGCCTCCGCGAGGATGTCATAGACGTTCTGCGCGTCTTCCTTGACCTTGTCAGACACGTTCAGGCTCCCGATGATGTTTTTTACATCGCCGAGAGAGTGGTGCTGATGTTCATGATGGTGGTCATGGTGATGCTCGTGGTCGTGGCCGTGATGGCCGACTTTGAGGTCTTCTTCGGGGGTCAGTTCGACGATGGCGTCCTTCGGCAGGACGTTCGGCATTTCCTCGATGTCGTTGTAGGTGACTCGGAAATGGGTCCCAAAAATGCCCTGCTTCTGGGAGGGCAGGGCATATGTTTTGACACCAGGGATTCCGATGGAATTGACTTCCGAAATGAATTCCTCCTTGTTCTCTGTGAGTTCCCAGAGGGCCGCGGAGATCATGTCTCCGGCCGCTCCGTTCCCACAGTCAAGGTACAGTGTTTTCATTGAGTGGTGACTCTTTCTGTTTTATTTCTTTTCGAGAAGATCTTTGATTTCACCAAGAAGCTCGACTTCGGTCGGACCTGCGGGCTCTTCTTCTGCTTCATCCGCCTTCTTGTTGTTTCTCGCCTTGTTGAATGCCTTGACGACAAGGAAGAGGACAAGACCGACGATCAGGAAGTTGATGATGGCGCCGATGAAGTTGCCATAGTTCATGGTGATGCCGTTTGCGAACGTGTAGGACAGGGAGGAGGCTCCGTCAACGAGCGCGTCGCCGCCAAGGAGACCGATGAGCGGGTTGATGATGTCTTCAACAAGCGAGTTGACGATCGCGGTGAAGGCGGCACCGATGACGACGCCGACTGCCAGATCCATAACGTTGCCCTGCATGATGAACTCTTTGAATTCAGCGATAAGGCCTTTCTTTTCTGCCATTGTTGATTACCCCTTTTTCATTTGGTATTTGACTCAAAACTCACTTCAAGTCATCATTATTTTATCAGATATTTTCGCGATGTACAACAATAAAGCGACACGTCCGAACCATTATTTTTACAGAACCAAAAAGACCTGCATCGATCTCGATGCAGGTCTTTTGCTGTTGTGCTTAGCCGAAGATACCGCCGACAGCTGCAATGGCAGTTGCGAAAACGGTGGAGACGACGGTCATGAGCTTGATGAGGATGTTGATGGACGGGCCCGAGGTGTCCTTGAACGGATCGCCAACGGTGTCGCCGACAACAGCTGCATGATGGGCATCGGAGCCCTTGCCGCCGTGATGGCCGGTCTCGATGAACTTCTTGGCGTTGTCCCAGGCACCGCCGGAGTTCGCCATGAAGATGGCCATCAGAACGCCGGTGACGAGAGCGCCGCCGAGCATACCGCCGAGAGCGGTGGGGCCAAGGATGAATCCGCAGAGAAGGGGAGCGGCGACGGCGATGAGGCCGGGGACGATCATTTCCTTCAGAGCAGCTTTGGTGGAGATGGAGACGCAGGTCTTGTAGTCCGGCTTCTCGGTTCCGGCGAGAATGCCGGGTCTCTCTCTGAACTGACGACGGACTTCTTCGATCATGTTGTTTGCTGCACGACCGACGGACTCCATGGTGAACGCGGAGAACAGGAAGGGCAGCATACCGCCGATGAGGACACCGGCGACGACCGGAGCGTCGGTCAGGCTGATGCTGGTAAGGCCGATGGACTGCGTGTAGGTGGAGAACAGAGCCAGGGCGGTCAGAGCGGCAGAACCGATGGCGAAGCCCTTGCCGACAGCGGCGGTGGTGTTGCCGACGGAGTCGAGCTGGTCAGTGATCTCACGGACATGCGGGTCGAGTTCGGACATTTCTGCGATACCGCCGGCGTTGTCGGCAATGGGGCCGTAGGCGTCGACCGCAACGGTGATACCGGTGGTGGCCAGCATACCGACAGCGGCAAGAGCGATGCCGTAAAGGCCTGCCGTCGCATAGGCGATGAGGATGCCGATGGCGATGAGCAGCAGCGGGATGGCGGTGGATTTCATACCGACAGCAAGGCCGGCGATGATGTTGGTGGCAGAACCGGTCTCGGACTGCTCGGCGATCTTCTGAACGGATTTGTACTTGTCAGAAGTGTAGTACTCGGTCAGAGTGCCGATGGCAAGACCGACGAGAAGGCCGGCAAGGACTGCCCAGAACGGGCCAAGGCCGACGAAGAACATCTTGCAAAGGATGAATGCGCCGATGATGGTGAGGCCTGCGGAGACCCATTCACCGATCTTCAGGGCGAAGCCGGGGTCGGAACCCTCTTTGCCGCGGACGAAGAAGGTGGAGATGATGGACGCGATGATACCGATGGCGGCAAGGATGAGCGGGAACGCTACCGCGCCATAGGGTTTGTTGGTGACGGTGGTGACGATGCCGGTAGCGGCAGCGACAGTACCGAGGGACAGGGAAGAGATGATGGAACCGACATACGACTCATAGAGGTCGGCACCCATGCCGGCGACGTCGCCGACGTTATCGCCGACGTTGTCAGCAATAACAGCAGGGTTTCTGGGATCGTCTTCCGGGATGTTGTTCTCGACTTTACCGACGAGGTCGGCACCGACGTCAGCAGCTTTGGTGTAGATACCGCCGCCGACACGGGCGAAGAGAGCGATGGACGAAGCACCAAGGCTGAAACCGAACAGGATGTCGGTGCGGCCGGTGATGGCATAGATGAGACCGACGCCAAAGAGGCCGAGGCCGACGACGGACATACCCATGACGGCACCGCCGGAGAAGGCGATGGACAGGGCCTTGTTCATGCCGCTGGTGCGGGCTGCGTTCGCAGTACGGACGTTCGCTCTGGTGGCGACCGTCATGCCGAGGAAACCGGCCAGGACGGAGAAGAGCGCACCGACGATGAAGCATAAGGCGGTGGGCCAGCTGATCGCGAAACCGATGACGAGGAAGAACACGGCAACGAAGATTGCCAGGATCTTGTACTCGGAAGTCAGGAACGCGAGAGCGCCTTCATGGATGTGGCCGGAGATTTCCTGCATTCTTTCTGTGCCCGGGTCAGCTTTTCTGACACGCGCTGCAAGGAACAGAGCGTATGCCAGACCAATGAGGCCGACGACCGGGATCAGATAAACTAATCCTCCCATTTCTTGAATCCTCCAATTGTAAAGAGTTTTTTCCAGACGCGGAGGCATGGGAAGCCTCCTATCTTTCTTTCCAATTCTAACAAAGACGCCCTGCGATTTCAATAACACTATTTATATATTGTAAAGCTTTTTCTCGGAAATGGGACGCAGAGTGGGGCAAAGGGGGGAATGGTGGGTTTTTGCACCACTTTTCGAAAAAATGTGAAAACTTTTTCTTTCTGTTTCAAAAGTGAACACAAGATGTTGTGTTTTCCGCGTTAGCAGACCACAACTGCGCAAAATTTATACCTTGCAAACCCTGTATCTCAAGTGTATAGTTTAAGTATCGATGTGGGGCAAATTCCCCAAAAATGACACCGAAATGGTGGAAAGTGGAGGAAAGGAGTGAACGGTATGGAATTCCTGGGCGATTTTCGGCACAAACTGGATGCCAAAAAGCGTCTTTTCATTCCTGCCAAGTACCGCAGCGCTCTCGCCGACGGCTTCATCGTCTGCAAAGCTCCCGACCACTGTCTCTACATCTATTCGAAAGAAGAATGGGAACCCGTCGCCGCGCAGGTCAAGTCCCTGCCCGGAGGAGAGGAATACCGCCGCTTCAAACGAGACTTCTTCCGCAACGCCGATCTGGTGGAAATGGACAGCCAGGGGCGATTCACGGTCAAATCAGACCTGCTGGAATACGCCGGCCTCGACAAAGAGGTCCTCATCATCGGTTCCGGCAACAAGTTCGAGGTCTGGGATGCCGCTTCCGTCCAGGAAGACTCCGGTATGACCAAGTCCGCGGATGAACTGGGTGTCGAGGTCATCTTCTGATGAGTGAACTGACCTTTTCCCATATCCCCGTCCTGCTGCAGGAGACGCTCGACTCACTGCAGATCAAACCCGACGGCATCTATGTCGATGCCACCGCCGGCGGCGCCGGCCATTCGTCGAAGATCCTCGAGCAACTTTCCGAACAGGGGAGACTCATCTGCATGGATCAGGACCCGGATGCAATACAGATTATTAAGGAACGCATCGGTGCGGATCCCCGTGTCACCGTCGTCCATGACAACTTCGCGCACATCGCCGAAGCTCTGTCGGAACTCGGTGTCGATGGCGTGGACGGCATCCTTGCGGATCTCGGTGTCAGCTCTCATCAGCTGGATACACCGGAACGGGGATTCTCCTTCCACACGGACGCGCCGCTCGACATGCGGATGAGTCAGGAAGGACCGACCGCCGCGGACCTCTGCAACAACCTGCCGGAGGCCGAGCTTCGGAAGATCCTCTATACCTATGGAGAAGAAAAGAACGCGCCCCGCATCGCGGCCGCCATCGTGAAGGCCCGGAAGGACGCTCCTCTTGAGACGACGCTGCAGCTGGCGGAACTGGTGAAGGAAGCCGTCCCCGCCAAAGGGCGCCGCGCGAAACATCCCGCCCGGAAGACCTTCCAGGCGCTCCGAATCGCGGTGAACGGAGAGATGGATGTTTTGAACACCGCACTGGACAGTATGTTCGACGTCCTGAAGGACGGAGGCATCCTTTCCATCATCACGTTCCATTCCCTCGAAGACCGGATGGTCAAGCAGCGCTTCGCGAGCTACTGCCAGGGCTGCATCTGTCCGCCGGAATTCCCGGTCTGTGTCTGCGGCAGGATGCCCAGCGCAGAACTGCCGTTCAAGTTCAAGGCGGCTTCGGAGGCGGAACTGGAACAGAACCCGAGGAGTCGCAGCGCGAAACTTCGCTGTGTGAAGAAACTCAAAGACAGATATCCCGAATGATTTACATACATACATTAGCAACGTGGGGAGGTGAGTCGGATGGCTGCCAGGGGGAATCGTGGCACGTATGATCTCGGTGCATACCGGAATCAGAGAAATGCCAGTACAAGTGCAAATCGCCAGGTGGTACGAGGGACCGCGGTGCCGAAGACTCACCCGAACCCCGCACCCCAGACCCGGAAGGCCCGGCGGCCGAAGGTCGTTCAGAAGTCGCAGAAACAGCTGCGGGCAGAGGCCCGGCGCAGTCGCGCGGTCGCCATCCGCGTCGTCGCCCTGGCTGCCGTCCTGTTCCTGGTCTTCGGATTCAAGATCTACAGTCAGGTCCAGGTCGATGAGCTCGACCAGAAACTCGACGCGATCAATAAAGAGATCAGTGTCATCGAAAGCGATAACACCAGAAGGAACATGGAACTCAACGCCAATGTCTCCCTCGAGAAAGTAGACCAGTACGCGAGGAACGAACTCGGTATGGTCAAGATCTCCGACTACCAGGTCAACTACGTCAAGCTGTCGGAGGACGACGCGGTGGAGGTCAGTGGCGGCAAGACCCACAATGACAAAGGCATCGCACAGAAACTCAAAATCAACAAAAACGAATAACGCACCTGCGATTGAGAGTTAGGAAAACCTTCCTAACTCTCAACGTCGTAAATAAGGGGCGCTTCGGAGGACCTAAAATGGCAAGGAAAACAGACAAAAAGCTGCAGGATCGGGCGTATATCGTGATGATCCTCACCCTGGTGCTGGGCTTCGGCGTCGGGGTGTTCGGCATGATCAACACCGGTCTCGTCCACGGGGAGGAGAACCGCCGGAAAGCGGAATCGGAACAGCTGTCCGACACCGTCGTCGCGGCGCGCCGGGGGACCATCTACGACAGCAACATGAACATCCTCGCCCAGAGCACCGACGCCTGGAAGATCTACGTCAACCCGAAGGAGATCCCGGATGAGGAGACGGCAAAACGCGCGGCGTCCAGCCTCTCGTCCATCCTCGACGTCGACTACGATGAGGTCCTCGCCGACTGCCTCAACAAAGACCGGAGCTACATCGTCCTGAAATCCAAGGTGGACTTCAACACGAAGCAGCTCATCGAAAAACTCCGCTCCGAAAACAAGGGCTACAACCGGTTCATCGGCATCGAGGACGACGTCACCCGGTTCTACCCCTACGACAACTTCGCTTCCACCGTCATCGGGTTCACCGGCTCCAGCGACAAGGGCATGTCCGGCCTCGAATCCGCCTACAACACGAAACTCACCGGTCTCTCCGGCCGGAACATCACGGCACAGAACGCAAAGCAGCGGGAGATCTCCTCTGACTTTGCCACCTACTACGCCGCCCAGGAGGGCACGAGCCTCCAGCTGACCATCGACAACGCCATCCAGTACTACCTCGACTCCGCTCTGTCCCACGCCGTTGAGACCCAGGACGCGACTTACGGTTACGGCATCGTCATGGACGTCAAGACCGGCGCCATCCTCGCGATGAGCAGCCAGCCGGACTACGACCTCAACGACCCGTACAAGATCTCGAAGGCGGACGTCAAAGAGGAACTGGATCAGATCGCCAACGACGACGAACGGGCCAAGGCCACGACCTCCGCGCTGTTCGCCCAGTGGCGGAACCGTACCATCACCGACACCTACGAGCCCGGCTCCGTCTTCAAATGCATCACGGCGGCGGCCGGCATCGAAGAGGGTGTCGTCACCCCGGACGAGATGTTCGTCTGCGGCGGCAGCTACCGGGTCAAGGACATCACGTACCACTGCTCCAACCGCAGAGGCCACGGTTCCGAGGACTTCACGACCTCTCTCATGAACTCCTGCAACCCGATCTACATCCAGGTCGCCCAGCGCCTGGGTTCCCAGAAATTCAGCAACTACTTCGAGGCGTTCGGCCTCGGTGAGACGACCGGCGTCGATCTCGCGGCTGAAGCCGCCCCGAAACCCGGCGTCACCTATTACACGGCAGACCGCATGGGCCCCGTCGAACTCGCGTCGAGTTCGTTCGGACAGTCCTTCCAGGTCACGCCCATCCAGGTCTGTACCGCCATCAACGCCATCGCGAACGACGGCAAACTGGTCCAGCCCTACATCGTTGCCAGGGAACTGGACAGCGAAGGCAATGTCCTCTCCGTGACGAAACCCACCGTCCGCCGACAGGTCGTCTCCAAACTGACCGCCGACACCGTCACCGACATGATGGTCGAGGTCGTCAAGAACGGTACGGCCAAGAACGCGACGGTCACCGGCTACAAGGTGGCGGGGAAGACCGGTACGTCCGAAAAGCTGACCACCTCGACGGAAGACTACATCGGTTCCTTCTGCGGCTTCGCGCCGGCAGATGACCCGGAGATTTCCGTCATCATCATCATCGACGACCCGAAGAGCGGCAGTTTCACCGGCGGCAAGACCGCAGCACCTGTGGCAGCCGAGGTCATCAGCAACACGCTCCGCTACCTTAACATCGAGCCGGAGTATGAAGTCGATGACAAGGCCCAGCAGGATGTCAAGACGCCCAGCGTCGTCGGCCTCACCACCGCGGCGGCCCAGGAATCTCTGAGCGGCAGCGGCTACACGGTCCGGGTCATCGGCGACGGCGCGAAAGTCAAAGCCCAGTATCCCGAAGCCGGGAAACTGATCCCCCAGAACGGTGTCATCGTCCTCTACACGAAGAGCGAGAAAGCCACCGAGACCGTCGAAGTACCGAACCTGACCGGCCTTACCGTCAGCCAGGCACGGTCCACCGCAAAGGCGGCGGGACTCAACGTCGAGATCGTCGGAACGTCGAACGACTTCACCGGCGCCTCTTACACCCAGAGCATCTCAAAGGGCACGAAGGTCGCCCTCGGCTCGACCGTGACGGTCGCCTACATGACCTCGACCCAGGAGATGGAAATCGAAGATACCGGCAATGCCGACTGAGAATACAAGGAGCAAACACCCATGAGAACGTTCACTACTGAAGAGATCGCAAAAGCCACCGGAGGTGTCGCCAGCGGCCATGCGGAGGTCACCTCCGTCGTCATCGACAACAGAGAAGCCAGACCCGGCAGCCTGTTCATCGCCATCAAGGGCGAGCGGCTGGACGGCCATCAGTTCATCGACTCCGCGGTGGAGGCGGGCGCAACCGCTGTCCTCTGCCACAAGGACGTGAGCTGCAAAGTGCCGACCGTCAAAGTGGCCGACACGACAAAAGCGTTTTCAGACCTTGCAAAGTCGTACCGTCTGGAATATGATATCCCGGTCGTCGCCCTCACCGGCAGTGTGGGGAAGACCACGACCAAGGAAATGATCTGGTGCGTCCTGAACGCGAAGTTCAACGCGCACAAGACCTATAAAAACTGGAACAACGAGATCGGCCTGCCGAAAGTCCTGCTGCGGCTCGAACCGGAGCACACGGCGCTCGTCCTCGAACTGGGCATGAACCACAAGGGCGAGATCTCCGCTCTGTCGAAGACCGCGCTGCCGGACATCGGCGTCATCACGAACGTCGGCGTCTCCCACATCGAGAACCTCGGCAGCAGAGAGGGCATCCTCGCCGCGAAGCTCGAACTGCTCGACGGTATGAAGCCCGGCTCTCCGATCCTCCTCAACAAGGACAACGACATGCTGTCCACCGTGGAACTTCCGGACTATGACGTGAAATGGTTCGCGATCCACGATGAGACCGCGGACGTCCGTGCCGAAGACATCGAATATCTCGACGCCTCCACCGTCTTCACCGCTGTCACGAACCAGGGCCGCTGCAAAGTGGAACTGCCGACGACCGGCGAACACAACGTCTATGACGCGCTGGCCGCCATCGGCGTAGGCCTCGAACTGGAGATCCCGCTCGAAGACTGCGCCGCCGCGCTCAAAGGATACCGTCCCGCCGGCATGCGGGAGAACGTCGTCGAGAAGGGCGGCGTCACGGTCATCGAAGACTGCTACAACGCGAGCCCCGACTCCATGAAGGCCATGGCCGAGACCCTGATGCTGAAGGGCGCCCCCGGCCGCCGCAAGATCGCCATCATCGGCGACATGCTGGAGCTGGGCGACTACTCCGAAGAGGCCCACGCCCTCGCCGGACAGTATATGGCCGAAGCGGGCGTCGACCTGCTCATCACCTACGGTCCCATGTCGAAGTTCGCCGCACAGTCGGCGCGGGAGCACGGCCTGCTCCGGGTCTTCGACTTCCAGGACAAGGCGGACCTCACCACCAAGCTGACCGGGATGCTGAAACCCGGCGATGTCGTCGCTGTCAAGGGCAGCCGCGGCATGCAGATGGAAGAGATCATCCAGAGCATCTACGATAATCTGGACGAATAAACGAGAGAATTATTGAGAAACGAGGAAGAACATCATGAAACTTGCAGCTGTCATCAGCGCCGCTGTCCTGGGCTTTGCCCTCAGCGCACTTCTCGGCATCAAACTGGTGCCCTGGCTCCACAAACTGAAATTCGGCCAGACCATCCTGGACATCGGTCCGAACTGGCATAAACAGAAACAGGGGACACCCACCATGGGCGGTTTCATGTTCATCATCGGCACGACCGCCGCGTTCCTCGTCGTCGTGCTCGTCGCGAAAGCCTTCGGCTATGACCTCGTCGGCGGGGAGTCTCTCGTCGCCGGGGCAGAGAAGGCCAAGATCTACGGCGGCCTCATCATGGCCCTCTGCTTCGGCCTCATCGGCTTCGCTGACGACTACATCAAAGTCCGCAAGGAACAGAACGAAGGTCTGACGGTCATCCAGAAGACCCTGCTGCAGCTCCTCCTCTGCGCGGCGTACATCGCCACCCTCATCCTGTCCGGCAACGTCTACATGTACATCCCCTTCGCCGGAACCTGGGACTACGGCAACACCTTCGTCTTCTGCATCTTCACCTTCATCGTCATGTACGCGACCGTCAACGCGGTCAACTTCACGGACGGCATCGACGGCCTGTGCGCTTCGGTCACGACCACGTCTGCTGTCTCCTTCGCCGTGATGGCGGCCTTCGTCCACTGTCTCGGCGGCACCATCCTCGCTTCCGCACTGGCCGGTGCCTGCGCCGGTTATCTCATCTGGAACTGGCACCCCGCGAAATGCTTCATGGGTGACACCGGCTCCATGTTCCTCGGCGGTATGGTCGTCGCTCTGGCCTACGCCATCAACTGCCCGCTCATCCTGCTCCTCGCCGGCTTCATCTATGTCGTCGAAGGCGCTTCCGACGTCATCCAGATCCTCTACTTCAAGATCACGAGAAAGATCGCGCAGCGGACCGACCCCACTGCCACCGGCAAACGTCTCTTCAAGATGGCTCCGATCCATCACCACTTCGAGAAGAGCGGCTGGTCCGAAGAGAAGATCAACTATGTTTTTGCAGCCGTCAACCTGCTCTGCGGCATCCTTGCCTGCATCCTCGTCTACTTCGGGATGCCGATGTCCATCTGACCAACGACTGACTATTTAGGAGTTTAACGAACTATGGCGAAACAGAACGCGAAACCCAAAAAGAAACGCGGGTTCCTGGTCCGGGGCGGCCTGGACATCCCGTTTTTCATCATCGTTATCGCATTGATCACGCTGGGACTCATGATGATGTTCTCGGCGAGTTCGTCGTATTCCTACTACTATTTCAACGACAGTTTCTACTACTTCAAACGTCAGCTGGCGTTTGCAATCCTCGGCATCGTCGTCCTGTTCGTCATGTCCGGTGTCGACTACCATGTCCTGAAGCGGTGGGCGGTCCCCATCCTGCTCGTCTCCTTCGCCCTGCTGGTCGCGGTCCTTCTGGTGCCGCCGCCCCCCGGCTTTGAAGACTTCCACCGCTGGATCTCTCTGGGCCCGGTCACGTTCCAGCCCTCCGAGATCACGAAATTCGCGATCATCCTTTATTTCGCATACCACATGGACCGGCATTTCAAGGAGATCAACTCCGACAAGCTTTCCGACGCGCCCTGGGCGCAGGGGTTCAACCAGGGGAACAGCTTCATCAAGATCAAAGCCAAAGGCGTTTACATGATGTGGTACCTGCTCATCCTGGCGGTGGCCTGTGTCCTCGTCTATATGGAGAACCACGTCTCCGGTACTCTGCTCATCTTCGCCCTCGGCGCCATGATGATGTTCCTTGCCGGTTTCCATTACCGCTGGTTCGTCTTCGGTGCGGCGGTCCTTGTGGGCCTCGTCATCCTCGTCGTCAGCAATCCCAGCATCCTTCCCGAACACGCGCAGCCCCGGATCCTGTCCTGGATCGACAAGGACTACGACCCGCTGGGCGTTCGCTGGCAGACCAATCAGGCGATCTACGCCATCGGTTCCGGCGGCTTCTTCGGTGTCGGACTCGGTAACTCCAAGATGAAACAGCTCTACGTCGCCGAACCACAGAACGACTTCATTTTCTCGATCATCTGCGAGGAACTCGGTTTCGTCGGCGCACTGTTCATCGTCATCCTCTTTGCGCTGCTGGTCTGGAGAGGCTTCCTCATCGGCGTCAAGGCAAAAGACAAATTCGGCGCTCTGCTGGCCATGGGCATCTCGTTCCAGGTCGGCCTGCAGGCAGCCCTCAACATCGGCGTCGTCACCGACGTCCTGCCCAACACGGGCATCTCGCTCCCGTTCTTCAGCTACGGCGGTACATCACTGCTCATGCTGATCTTTGAAATGGGCGTCGTGCTCTCGGTCTCCCGGACCGCGAAACTCAAAAAAATCTGAGGAGGAACACTCTTATGAAATTACTGTTTGCGACCGGTGGTACCGGCGGACACATCAACCCGGCACTGGCCGTGGCGGGGAAGATCCGTGAAGAGTATGGCGATGAGGTCGAGATCCTGTTTGTCGGAACACCAACCCACATGGAGACGAGACTCGTGCCCCAGGCAGGCTTCGACTTCACGGAGATCGACGTCCGCGGCTTCTACCGCGGCCTCTCCTGGAACAACATCAAGCGCGACAGCGCGGCACTGGTCAAGATGTTCACGTCCAGCGTCCAGGCGAGAAAACTCATCAAAGAATACCAGCCCGACGCCGCCATCGGCTTTGGCGGTTACGTCAGCGGACCCGTCATCCGGGCCGCCGCGAAACTGGGCGTTCCCACTGCCATCCATGAGCAGAACGCCTACCCGGGCATCACCAATAAAGCGCTCGCCAAAATGGTCGACGTCGTCATGCTGACCTCCGAAGACGCCGAGAAGCGCATCGAATGCAAGAACCCGCCGGTCATCACCGGTCTGCCGGTCCGTGGCGAGATGGTCGCCGCCGACCGTACCGAGTGCCGCAAGAAACTCGGTGTGCCCGATGACCGCATCCTCATCCTCTCCATGGGCGGAAGCCTTGGAGCCGATGCCATCAACCACGCGATGTGTCAGCTCATCGCCAAAGAAAAAGACAACAAAAAGCTCTACTTCATCCATGCCTACGGCCAGTACGGCCAGTACGTGCCGGATGAACTGAAAGAACTCGGAGTCGACGCCGCCCACTACGGGAACATCACGCTCCGGGAATACATCGACGACATGGAAGTCTGCATGCCGGCCGCTGACATCGTCATCTGCCGCTCCGGCGCCTCCTCGCTCTATGAGATCCGCGCCCTCGGCAAAGCTTCCATCCTCGTCCCGTCTCCGAACGTCGCCGAGAACCATCAGTACTACAACGCGATGGAACTGGTCGACCGGGGCGCCGCCCTCATCATCGAACAGAAGGACCTGACGGGGGAGACCCTCTACGAGGCCACCGAGTCTCTGGTGAACGACCCCGAGCGGATCCGCACCATCGAAGCCAACGCACGGTCCATGGCCATCCTCGACGCGACCGAACGGATCGCCGGGAATCTGATGGACCTCGCGAAGGCCCACGCCGGGGAGGAAGACAATGGCTAAACCGAAACGGGGCAAAGCGGCTGCGGCCAAGTCCCGCGAAGAACTCCGCCGGGAGAACCGGCAGGAGCTGGAACGGCAGAAGAGCCGTCGCAAGGCGATGTGGATCGTCATCCTCGTCGTGGTGGGTGTCGTCGTCGCCGTCATCCTGTCACTGACCGTCTTCTTCAAAGTGACGGCTATCGAGGTGGACGCGTCGAAGTCCCAGTACAGCGCGGCGCAGATCCGTGACGCGAGCGGCATCGAAGAACGGGACAGCCTCTTCCTTCTCAATCGGGAAAAGGCGGCGGACCGCATCAGTACGCGGCTGCCCTATACCGGCGAGATCATCGTCAAGCGCAGTTTCCCCAGCAAGGTGAAGATCTTCGTCGAGGACAGCACCATCACCGCCGCGGTGAAGTACAACGATGCCTACTTCGTCCTGAACGAAAGCAACAAAGTCCTGGCAAAGGCAAACAATATCGACACGCTGAATTCCCTGGTGGAGCAGCAGGCGAAGAAAAAAGTCGGTACATCGCCGAAGAAAACGGCAAAGAGTACCGGGAAAACCACGACGACCACTACGGAAACGACCACCACGACCACCACGACGGTCCAGACCGAACCGGTCACCGATGAGAACGGTATGATCGTCGATCCGTTGACCACCCTCCCCGAAGAGGACATCGCCGGGGGAGAGGACATCCGAAACGCGGACGCCTCGGTCACGGTCATCACCGGTGTCAAGGTGAAGGAGGCCAAAGTCGGCTACCCGCTGCAGGCGAAGAACGCGAAGGTGTTCGAGACCTACAAGGAGATCCGTGCGGCGATGGACCGCTGGGGAGTCAAGGACATCACTGCGGTGGACCTGACCAAAGTCAGTGACATCCGCCTGACCTATCAGCAGCGGATCACGATCCTTCTGGGCTCTGCCTCCGGCCTCGACCGGAAAGCGGCGATGTGCGCCAAAGTCCTCGAGGAACAGAACAAGGTCAGCACCGAGCAGAAGGGGACCATCGACCTCTCCATCGAGGGCAAGGCCTACTTCTCCGAAGGCGGCGCCACGACCATGACCACCACGACGACCACGACCACGGTCCCGACCCTGGTGGACGGTGAGACCTCTGCCGGAGTCGTTACCGATGTCGATGGGAACCCCGTCAGCACGACGTCCGCGACCTCGGTTTCCGGCACGGGAACGACCGGCGCGGGCAGTACAACGGAGCCCGGAACGACGACCGTGAAAGACCCCGGTGATATCGGCGGTTAAGGTGCATACGAAGCGGCCTGAAAAGGATGTTGAATTTTTTAACAAGCCGTGTTAGTATATTGGAGTATATAAATTAATTTATAATTGTATTACTATGCAATTGTGTATCCTTTAAGCACAAAAAGGGAGGAAACGAACATGCCTTTCGAAATGGCAGCAGATTTTGATAGTGTTGTGCAGATCAAAGTTATTGGCGTCGGTGGCGGCGGCGGAAATGCCGTCAACAGAATGATCGCATCGGACGTCAAGGGCGTTGAATTTGTCTCCGTCAATACAGATAAACACGTACTCATCTATTCTCAGGCCACTCACAAGATCCAGATCGGTGAGAAAGTGACCAGAGGACAGGGCGCCGGCGCCAGACCCGAGATCGGTAAGCGCGCCGCCGAAGAGAGCAAAGACGTCATCACCGATGCCCTGAAGGGCACCGACATGGTCTTTGTCACCGCCGGCATGGGCGGTGGTACCGGTACCGGTGCTGCTCCCATCATTGCCGCAGCCGCCAAAGAGATGGGCATCCTGACGGTCGGTATCGTCACGAAACCCTTCAGCTTTGAAGGCAAGCACAGAATGGATCAGGCCGAAGAGGGCATCAAGGAACTGGCCCAGCACGTGGACAGCCTTGTGGTCATCCCGAACGACCGTCTGAAATATTACTCCGACGAACCCATCACGCTCGCCAACGCGTTCGACGCAGCGGACGATGTCCTTCGTCAGGGTGTCAAGAGCATCTCCGAACTCATCAAGGTCCCGGGCTTCATCAACCTGGACTTCGCGGACGTCAGCGCCATCATGAGAGACGCCGGCCACGCACACATGGGTGTCGGCCGTGCCAATGGTAAAGACAAGGCCAAGAACGCCGCATCGGCTGCGGTTTCCAGCCCGCTTCTGGAGACCTCCATCGAAGGCGCTCACGGCGTTATCATCAGCATCACTTCTTCTCCGGACATCGGACTGGACGAGGTCGAGGAAGCTTCCACCCTCATCTCCAACGCCGCTCATCCGGACGCCAACATCATCTGGGGTGTCGCATTCGACGACACGCTGCAGGATGAGATGGTCATCACCGTCATCGCGACCGGCTTCGGCGAGGATCCGACTCAGTTCTCCTCTCCGCTCAAGCTCGACCTTGACTGGGACGGCCCGAACTTTGGCGATATGAAGATCGAGACTCCGGCCCGCAACATCGCACCGGTCGGTACCGATACTCCCGCCTTCGAGGCTCCTGTCACCGAGCGCTTCGTGTTCGATGAGCCGGAAGAGCCGAAAGCTGCCCCCGCGGGCAACGGCGGCGACCTCTTCGAGGACGATTATTTCGACGCGATCGACAACCTCTTCAGCAGCCGTAAATAAGGTTGCAAAATCGGGATATTTTCATATTGCATTTAGTAAAACGTTGTGATAGAATATCCCGGTAACACAGAGGGACCCTAGCGTCCGCATTACTACAAAAGAGGTGAAACGAGATGAAGGAAGGAATCCATCCCGCATACGGTCCGACGACCGTTCGGTGTGCCTGCGGAGCTACCTATGAGACCAGCTCCACCAAACAGGACCTCCGTGTCGACATTTGCTCCAATTGTCACCCGTTCTTCACCGGCAAGCAGAAACTTGTCGATACCGGTGGACGCGTAGACCGATTCAACAGACGTTACGCAAAGACTCAGGGCAAATAAGCCGAAAGGCTTTCATAAAAGGCGGTACGTTTCGTACCGCCTTTTCTTTTGAATCTCTGTCAGAAGGAGGGGACCGTCATGGAGTCCTACCGCACCGTACGTCAGGAGGGCTGCGGGGAATACGAAGTCAAGCGCTCCCGTTTTCTCTGCTATGCCAAACCGGTCCACACGCCGGAAGAGGCGACCTCTTTCATCGCTTCCATCAAACAGAAGCACTGGGACGCACGCCACAACTGTTCCGCCTACATCCTTCGGGAGGGCGGCATCAAGCGCTTTTCCGACGACGGAGAGCCCCAGGGGACGGCGGGCATGCCTATCCTCGATGTCCTCGAGAAGTCCGAAGTGACCGACGTCTGCGTCGTCATCACCCGGTACTTCGGCGGCATCCTGCTCGGCGCCGGTGGTCTCGTCCGCGCCTACTCCCACAGCGCCACGCTGGCCCTGGAGGCCGGCGAAGTCATCACGATGGTGAAGTGTGCCCAGTGCGAACTCACCTGCGACTACACGCTCTACGGCCGCATCCCGGCCCTCATCGCCGAACACGACGGCAAAGAGACCGGCACGGACTTCACGGACAATGTCACCGTCCGCTTCACGCTCCCGGAAGACAACGTGGCACCCTTCCAGGCGAAGCTCACCGAGCTCAGCTCCGGAAAGTATCAGGTCTCCGTCACCGGAAACGACTTCTTTGAAATGGATCTTTGATTCTTTTCGGCCCCTGGAAAAGCATAACGCTGCTCCGCCCCTCGTTACAAGGTCCGTTCCTCGCGAGAGGGAGGATTCTATCGCCTCCCGGCGAGCGCTCCGGTACGATTGTAACTAGTGACGGACATCGTTATGCCCGTGGGCCAAAAAGAATAAATAAACAAAAAAAGACCTCAGGCAGTTGCCTGAGGTCTTCTTCTTTTTTTACTTGGCGTCTTTGAGGGCTTTCTCCAGCCAGGTGGAGCCGATGGCCATGGCCGGGTAGAGGCCGGGCCGTTCCGCTGTCTTGACGATGATCTCCGTCGGGGGACAGGTGGGGTCGGTGTTCATGAGCTGAACGCGGACCTTTTCGGCGATGTCGAGGTCGCCCTTCTTTTCAGACTTGGTAATGGTCAGCATGACGACGAAGGGGTCGTACATGTTGCCGTAATAAAGAGTGTTTCCCTGCCGGACGAGCGGTTTGCCCTTGTAGGTCAGGAAAGCGTTCTTTTTATCAGCCAATGGATTCACTCCGTTTCTTGAACTACTGCGCAGGCAGGCTTATTTGTCGAGGAAGTTCTTGACGAGGGCCTGCATCAGTTCATCGCGGTCAACTTTCCGGATGAGGCTGCGCGCGTTGTTGTGGGTGGTGATGTAGGTCGGGTCTTCGGACAGAAGATAACCGACGATCTGGCTGATCGGGTTGTAGCCTTTTTCCTTTAATGCAGTGTAGACTTCGCCCAGGATCTTTCTCATCTCGGCATCGGAATCGTCCTTGATGGAAAACTGGATCGTTTTATCAGTCATGTTGCCACCTCCAACTCTTTGTTAAAAATCATTATATACCAATATTGTGTAGAACACAAATGCTTTTTGAGCGTATATGGTATCAGGAACGGAGCTCGGCGCCCAGTTTCTCGGCAGCCTCGATGGCCTTTTGGACGGCGCTGTTGCATTCGTCGTCGGTCAGGGTGCGGTCTTCGGCGCGGAAGATGAGGTTGAAGGCAACGCTCTTCTTGCCCTTGCCGATCTGCTCACCTGCATAGACGTCGAAGAGCTCGATGCTCTCGAGGATCTTGCCGGCCGCTCTCTTGATGGCCTTTTCAAGGACCAGGACCGGGGTGATCTTGTCGACGACGAAGGCGAGGTCGCGGGTCGTGACCGGGTACTTCGGCAGCTGTTTGTACAGACGGACGAGGTCAGCGCATTCTTCGAGCATCTCCATGTCGATGAGGGCTGCGTAGCATCTTGCCTTGACTTCGTAGTTGCTCCGGACGTTCGGATGGACTTCGCCGAGGAGGGCGAGCTGCTTTCCTTCGACCTCTATGGCTGCGGTGCGGCCGGGGTGGAAGGAGGGGTGATCGGTGACCGGAACGACGTCGTAGTCCTGGATGCCGACGGTATCGAGCAGGTTCTCGAGGATGCCCTTGACCTTGAAGTAGTCGGCGTCCTGACCATACATGCCGATGACGATCTCCTGATTCTCATCGGGCAGTTCGTCGAGGGTGTCGTGGGGGACATAGACCGTGGCGACTTCATAGAGGTACGCCTTCGGGTTACGGTTGTTGTAGTTGCGGGACAGGACTTCCATCATGGAACCGAGGGCCGTGCGGCGCATGACGCTGGTGTCTTCGCCGAGGGGGTTGCTGATGACGATGTTGTTCCGCAGTTCGGAGTCCTCCGGCAGGCAGAGCTTGTCGTAGGTCTTCGGGGAGATGAAGGAGAAGGTCTGTGTCTCGGAGAGGCCGCTCGAGAGGAGGGTGTTCTGGACGAGGCGGTCGAACTTCTGACGGTCGGTGAGCGATGCATCGGCGGTGCCGCGCAACTGCGTGTTCGGGATGTTGTTGTATCCGTAGAACCGGGCGATCTCCTCGGAGATGTCCGCCTGGGACTCGATGTCGATGCGGAAGGACGGAGCGGTGATGACGCCGTCTTCGACCTGGAAGCCGATCTTCTCGAGGATGGCCTTCTGCTCGTCAGCCGGGCAGTCGATGCCGATGAACCTGTTGACCCAGTCGGGGTCGAAGGGAAGGGTGACGACTTCTTTCGGTGTCGGATAAACATCGATGATGCCGTTCACGACGTCGCCGGCGTCGAAGAGCTGGACGAGCTCGAGGGCGCGCTTCAGGCAGAGGTCGCAGTCATCGGGGTTCAGCTGTTTCTCGAAACGGGCCGAGGACTCGGTGCGCATGCCAAGTTTCTTGGCGGTACGGCGGACCGACGGGCCGTTGAAGCAGGCGGACTCGAAGACGATGGTGTTGGTGTCGTCCATGATGCCGGAGTATTCACCGCCCATGACGCCTGCGACGGCGACGGGCTTCTTCTCGTCGGCGATGACGAGCATGGTGTCGTCCAGAGGACGCTCGATGCCGTCAAGGGTCGTGATGGACTCGCCGTCCTTCGCGTTGCGGACGACCACGTGGTTCCCTTCGAGGAACCGGAGGTCGAAGGCGTGCATCGGCTGGCCGTACTCGAGCATGACATAGTTCGTGATGTCGACGATGTTGTTGATGGGACGGACGCCGCAGGCGCGGAGACGCTCTCTCATCCAGCGGGGCGACGGAGCTACGCGGACGTTTTTGACGACGGCGCCGGCATAGCGGTAGCACTTGTCAGAGGCTTCGATGTCGACCTTCAGGAGTTCGTTGACGTCGCCCTCACCGGCTTTGACTTCCGGCGTATGGAGCTTCAGCGGGACGTTGAAGGTGGCAGCGGCTTCTCTCGCGAGACCGATGACGCACATGCAGTCGGGACGGTTCGAGGTGATCTCGAACTCGGTGACCGTGTCGTTGAGGCCGATCGCCTCACGGATGTCAAGCCCTGGGACCTTCTCGCAGTCGTCGCCGAGGATGAAGATGCCGTCCTCGATGGCGTAGGGGAAGTCGTGGACCGTGACGCCCAGTTCGGCGACGGAGCACATCATGCCCTCCGAGACCTCACCGCGCATCTTGCCTTTGGTGATCTTGGTGCCGCCGGCGACCACGGAGTTGTGGAGCGCGACGGGGATGTAATCGCCTTCCGTCAGGTTCTGCGCGGCCGTGACGATCTGGAGCGGTGCATCGCCCCCGACATCGACCTGGCAGACCCAGAGCTTGTCGGCGTTCTCATGTTTTTTCAGGGACAGCAGGTGACCGACGACGATGTTCTTGAGCTCTTCGCCTTCCTGCTTGTAGGATTCGACCTTGGAACCGGAGATGGTGATCGCTTCCGCGAACTCTCTGTCCTCGACGTCCAGGTCGACATAGTCAGCTAACCATTTCTTTGAAAGATCCATTCTGTCAACCCTCCTTAAAACTGATCGAGGAACCGGACATCGTTCTCGTAGAGGAGACGCATGTCGTCCAGTCCGAAGCGGAACATGGCGATTCGCTCAAGGCCGACGCCGAAGGCGAAACCGCTGTACTTCTCGGGATCGATGCCGCCGGTGCGCAGGACCTTCGGGTGGACCATGCCGCCGCCGAGGATCTCGATCCAGCCTTCGCCCTTGCACATGGAGCAGCCGCAACCGCCGCACTTGAAGCAGGAGACGTCGATCTCACAGGACGGCTCGGTGAAGGGGAAGTGGTGGGGGCGAAGACGGATCTTCGTCTGTTCGCCGTAGAGTTTCTTCGCGAAGGTCTCGAGAGTGCCCTTGAGGTCGCCCATGGTGATGCCTTCGTCGATCGCCATGCCCTCGATCTGATGGAAGAGCGGGGAGTGGGTGGCATCGACCGCGTCAGAGCGGAAGACACGACCGGGGGCGATCATGCGGATGGGAGGTTTCTTGTTCTCCATCGTACGGATCTGGACACCGGAGGTCTGGGTCCGGAGGAGCATGTTTTCGGTGATGTAGAAGGTGTCCTGCGTGTCTCTCGCCGGATGGTCCTTCGGGATGTTAAGCGCCTCGAAGTTGTAGTAGTCCCATTCGACTTCGGGACCGCCGACGACTTCAAAGCCCATGCCGAGGAAGATCTCCTTGACTTCGTCGAGGACGATGGAGAGGGGATGCTTGTGGCCGATCTCCACTTTGGTGCCGGGCAGGGTGACGTCGATGGTCTCTGCCTTCAGTTTCATTTCCTGCTGAGCGGCCTTCAGAAGATCGTTGCGCTTCTCGAGGTCAGCGGCGATGAGCTCCCGGACCTCGTTGGCCATCTGGCCGACTATCGGGCGCTCTTCGGGGGACAGCTTGCCCATCGTCTTGAGGACGGCGGTCAGTTCACCCTTCTTGCCGAGGTACTTGACACGGACGGCGTCGAGTTCCTGCAGCGATGCAGCGCTCTCGATGGAGGCTGCGGCTTCCGCGCGGATCTGTTCGAGTTGTTCTCTCGTATCCATGCTATCTGCTTCCTTTCAAAAGTTCGTCTCTTTTTTCGATATGGGTCGTTCGTGCGGGGAGAAATAAGAGCAATAAAAAGGACCCCGCCCCACCATGGGACGAAGTCTTGACTCCGCGGTACCACCCAGATTCCCGCTTCTTTGCAAAGCGGACTCTTTGTGCCCGGTAACGAGGGCTTCCGTCTTTTCTTACTGGCCGGATGGCGTTCGGAAAAGCCGCTCGGGAGTGAACTTCCGCTGGTTTCGGCAGAGGCCCGTTTTCAGCCGGTGGCGGGCCCTCTCTGACTGTCGTACGACCGCGTACTCTCTCCGTCGTCGCGTTTCACGATATTGCATGTATTTTACTACATAAGGGATAAAAGTTCAATCTATTTTTTGGTGGCGGGAACGGAGCGGGTGTGATAGGATGAAATCAGTAACACAACGAAGGGGGCTGACCGATGATCATCACGACAGCGGACGAGATCCGCGCCATCGAAGTCAGAGAAGACGAAGTCGGAACGAAGTTCCTCGCCCTCATGGAAAAGGCGGGTACCGGCTGTGCCGAACTCATCATGGAGACGTATGCGCCGGAGGACGGTGCGGTGACCGTGGTCTGCGGCAGCGGGAAGAACGGTGGCGATGGATTCGTCATCGCCCGGAAGATGCTGCGGGCCGGTTATGACGTCTCGCTCGTCCTGGCCTTTGGAGAACCGAAAGCCGCCGATGCCATCGAAAACTACCGCCGTGCGACGGACCTCTCCATTCCGGTCTTTTCCTGGGGGACAGAGGAGGCGGCCGAAGCCGTGAAAACCGCGTCGGTACTGGTCGACTGCATGTTCGGCATCGGGTTCCGGGGCGCCGCGAACGAGCTCCAGTCCGAGGTCTTTTCGGCCATGAACGAAGCCCCCGGAGACACCGTTTCCATCGACGTTCCGAGCGGCGTCGTGACGGACACCGGAGAAGTCCTGGGGACCGCCGTGAAGGCCGCGTGGACCATCGCCATCAGCACCCTGAAACCCCTTCATGTTTTGTATCCCGCCCGGGAATACTGTGGCGATGTACGCCTCCTCGACATCGGCATCCTGCCGGAGTCCTATGCCGTCGTCACACCGCATCTCCATACGCTCACCGGGGACGAGGCGGCCGCGCTCCTGCCGGTCCGGGAACGGACCGCTCATAAGAACGACGCGGGTCACGTCCTGTCCCTCTGCGGCAGTTACCGTATGCCCGGTGCCGCCTGCCTCTGCGCGGGCGCGGCCCTGCGTGCCGGCGCCGGCCTTCTGACCGCCGCGTACCCGGGACCGGCCTACCCGGCCGTCTCGTCCCACCTGACGGAGGCCATGAGCCTGCCCCTGCCCGCTGCCGCGGATGGCACGCTGTCCGCCGACGCGCTGCCGGCTCTGAAGGAATTCCTCGAGAAAGCCACCGTCCTCGTGACGGGCTGCGGCCTCGGCCAGAGCGAGGACATCCGAACGGTCCTCGTCGACCTGCTGCAGACCTTTGACGGCCCCGTCGTCCTCGACGCGGACGCCCTCAACAACCTCGCCGGAGACCTCGCCGTCCTGAAGGAGCGGACGGCGCCGACGGTCCTGACGCCCCACCCGGGGGAGATGGCCCGCCTGACCGGGACCCCGGCCTCGGACATCGTGAAAGACCGCGTCCGCGTGGCCAAAGCCTTTGCCGACGAGTACGGTGTCACGGTCCTACTGAAAGGGGCCGACACCGTCATCGCCTCGGGAGATTCGGAAGAAATTTTTGTGAACACGAGCGGCAACCAGGGCCTCGCCAAAGGCGGCAGCGGGGACACCCTGTCCGGCATCCTCGCGGCGTTCCTCGCCCAGGGGATGGCACCGCAGATGGCGGCCGCCGCAGCCGCGTACTATCACGGAAAAGCGGCCGAATATGCCGCCCTCGGCAAGGCGCTCCGGAGCATTCTTGCAACGGACCTCATCGAGGCTCTGCCCGCCGTTTTGCCGTAAATTTAAATCGCCCAAAAACAGGAAAGAGGCACCGGTCCCGGTGTCTCTTTTTCAAACTTTTCGGGGTCGATGCCTTGTGAAAGAGGCCGGTCTTTGCTATAATATTTTAGTCTATATACTTTATCTGTAAAAGTATGTCTATATTTAAGAGAGAAGGGGAACGGCCATGGGACGACTGCTGGTGCTCGAAGGCCTCGACGGCTCCGGGAAATCCACCCAGACCGAGCGGCTGAAGCAGGCGCTGCTGGAGACCGGTGAAACGGTCCGGCAGATCAAACTGCCCGACTACGACGCGCCCTCCTCGACTCTCGTCCGGCAGTACCTCGCCGGAGACTTCGGGAACGACCCTCAGGCGGTCAACGCCTATGCCACCTCGAGCTTCTACGCGGTGGACCGGGTCGCGAGTTTCCTCCTCGACTGGAAGAAGGACTACGACGCCGGGGCCCTCGTCCTCGCGGACCGGTACACGACGTCCAACCCCATCTACCAGATGACGAAGCTCCCGAAGGACGAATGGGACGCCTACCTCTCCTGGGTGGACGACTACGAATACGGGAAACTCGAACTGCCGAGACCCGACCGGGTCATCTTCCTCGACATGCCCGTCGAGGTCTCCCAGAAGATGATGACCCGCCGCTACGAAGGCGATGAAGCGAAGAAGGACGTGCACGAGAGCAACGTGCAGTTCCTGAACGCCTGCCGGGAAGCGGCACTCTATACCGCGGAACGCTGGAACTGGTCCGTCGTCCGCTGCTGGGAAGGGGAGGAGCCCCGGACCATCGCCGCCATCGCCGCCGATGTGTTCGTGCTGGCCACCCGCTGACCCAAACGAAATCTCAACTGGAACGGAGGCTGCACGTGGCAACCATTCTCACCGGTCCCGGGCTGGCTTCCGGGGCAGATTTTGAAACACTGACCGAACTGTGGTCCCTGTCCTTCGGGGCCCCGGCTCCCATCATCCGAAACATCCAGACCCTCGTCGCTGACACCGACCGCACGGTCGTGTACCGGGAAGACGGCAAAGCCGTCGCCGGTGCCTATCTGCTGGAGACAACGCTCCACATTGGCGACGAGACTTATTCTGCATATTACTTCTTTGCCGCCGCCACCCATCCGGACTTCCGCCGGAAAGGGTACATGGGGCAGGTCATCCGCTACTGCCGGACCCTCTGCGAGGAACGAAACATCGACTTCCTCATCCTGGTCCCCACCGACAACGACCTCTACAAGTACTTCTCCCGCTTCGGCTTCCGGGCGAACTTCTACCTGAAGACGACCCAGCTCGACCGGGAACAGCTTGCCGCCATGGTCGAGAAGATGGAGCCCGCCGAAGAGGAGACACCGGCCGAGGACACCGGGTTCGTCCCGGTCGACATCCCGCCCATCCGCCACGCGGCGCTGCAGGGCGGCTCCTATGTCGAGTTCGACCGCCAGGCCCTTCAGTACCTGTTCTTCGAACACGCGTACCGGGGCGGGCAGAGCATCCTGCTCGACGACGGTTACGTCCTCTACGACCTCGCGACCGACGACACCGGGGACACCGTCCTGACCGTCCGGGAACTCTGCACGGCCGACTCCCAGGCGACGCTTCTCCGGAAGCTCTCCGAAGTCGACGCCGACCAGTACGTCCTGAACCTTCCGGCCTTCGACAGCCTGCGGGGCGGACGGACTTCCACCGGCCGGGCCGGTATGGACCTCGCGGTCTCCAAACGGGCCGTCAAGGCGGAACGCACCATGAAGAATGCCTACATCGGCCTGACGATCGGCTGAACCCTGAACAAGGAGGAACTGACATGATTTATCTGTTTCTGGCAGAAGGCTTTGAAGAAATCGAAGCCCTCGGCACGCTGGACGTCCTGCGCAGAGCGGGCGTCGAGACCAAAACGGTCGGGGTCACCGGAGCGGTCGTCACCGGCTCCCACGGCATCCCCGTGACCGCAGACCTCGTCATCGAGGATACTGTCAAAGGTCAGGACCTCGACGGCGTCATCCTGCCGGGCGGCATGCCCGGGACGAAGAACCTGGAAGCCTCCGACCTTGTGAAGGACTTCCTGCAGTACAGCCGGGACAACGGCCTTCTCATCGCCGCCATCTGTGCCGCACCGTCGGTGCTGGGACACCTTGGCTATCTGGAAGGAAAGAAAGCAACCTGTTTCCCCGGGTTTGAGACCGAACTCCGCGGAGCAGTTTATACGGCAGACAGTGTGACCGAAGACGGGAACATCATCACCGGAAAGGGCGCCGGCGCGGCGCACCTGTTCGGGGAAGCCATCGCGGCCCGCTTTGTGGGCAGAGAGGCGGCACACACTGTCCTTGTCAATATGCAGTATCCGCTTTGACTTGGAAAAGATAGAGTTTTTAGGATTTAAGGAGCACGAAACGAATGTCCGACAGAAATGAACGTTACGACTCGGGAACGGGCCGCACTCTGGAAGAACTGGAAAAGGTCTACTTCCAGCAGGCGGAACCGGGATCTTCCCCGGAGCCTGCGGCTCCGCACGCTGCTGCCAGACGGCAGACGGCTTCGCGGTCGACTGCCCGCAGAAGGTCCGCCTCCAACGCGTCCCGTGCGAAGACGACACAGAAGTCCCGCCCTGCGAAGAGCACCGGTAAAGGTCTGAAGAACCCCCTGGCCGGCCGCTCGAACAAGGCACCGAAGCGTGGACGGAAGAATATCGCCCCCGCCCGCAGCAGGACCGCTCAGGCCGATGCCGGCAAGGTGTCGGACAAGCTGGTCTTTACCCCGCTGCCCCCGGAAGGGTATGAGGCTCAGGCGCAGAAGAAGGCACAGGAGCCCGTCGCCCGCAAGGTCGACACCGGTGCCGCCGCAAAGAACGTCCTCGACAACATCGGCAGCAAGGGCGCGGTCTACATCTCCGACACGAAGCGGTCCATGCAGGACATGCGCCGCCGTACGGCTGAGAACGCCTATCGCCGCCGCAACAACATGAAGGGGATGTCCATCGGAGAGAAAGCGTCCTACATGCTCTCTCGGATCGGCCCCACCGTCCGCAGTGTCCAGTCGGAACCGAAGCGCAGAGAAGCGGCCTACAAGATCCTTATCGTGCTCATCGCGCTGCTCCTCGCCATCCACTGGACGTCCTGCATCAACGACATCCTGGGCTTTGCCCGGAGCGACAAGGAAAAGGTCATCGTCGTCGAAGAAGGGGACACTACCAATCAGCTCATCGGAAAGTTCGACCGTGCCGGTCTCATCAAGCACAGTACCATGTGCAAGCTGTTCATCGCCACCACGTCGGGCATCCGTAACGACAACGACAAATACCTGAAGGGTGAATTCACCCTGACGCCTGATATGGGCATCGAAAAGATGCTCGCCACCTGTACCGCCACGCAGAAACGGGATACCGTCGAGATCACCTTCCCCGAAGGCTTCACGGTCGAACAGATCGCCGAGAAACTGGAAGAGTCCAAGGTCTGCTCGAAGTCCGACTTCCTGAAGGCCACGAACGTCGCGACCTACAGCTACGACTTCGTCAAGGACATCGCGAACGGCGACCAGCGTTACCACCTGCTGGAAGGTTACATGTACCCCGATACCTACGAATTCTATGTCGGCGAAGACGCCTCCAGTGTCGTCTCGAAGCTGCTGGGCAACTTCAACGACAAGTGGTCTGATTCCTACGCATCGAGAGCGAGAGAGCTCAACATGTCGATGGACGACGTCATCACCCTCGCCTCCATCGTTCAGAAGGAAGACAGCAATCCGGACAACATGGCGGTCATCGCCTCGGTCTTCTACAACCGACTCAATTCGTCCGCGTACCCGTCCCTTCAGTCTGACGCCACGAACTTCTACGTCAACACCTACATCAAACCCAACGCCAGTGCCGGCGACTACAACCTGTACCGGAACCGCTACAGCACCTATGTCTGCAAGGGCCTGCCTGTCGGTCCCATCTGCAGCCCGGGCGACGACGCCATCAAGTCTGTCCTGTGGCCCGCCAGCACGAACTACTACTTCTTCGCTCACGACGACGACGGCAACCTCTATGCCGCACGGACCGCTTCGGAGCAGAACCAGAACGTCTACAACGCTCTGACCACCGGCGGCTCCGAGGAAGAAGACGAGTAAGGAGACTGCATTTTTTGAAACCGATCCAAGTACCGGAGCTCCTGGCCCCTGCGGGGGACCGGGAGCGCCTGGACGCGGCCCTGCTCTACGGAGCGGACGCGGTATACCTCGGCGGACAGGAATTCGGCATGCGGGCGGCACCTTCCAACTTTTCGGAAGAGGGCCTCGTCGAAGCGGCCCGGGACTGTCATGAGAAGGGCGTCCGGGTCCACCTCACGGTGAACACGCTGCCCCGCAATGAAGAGATCGACGCGCTCCCGCAGTTCCTGTCCTCCGCCAAAGACGCCGGCGTCGATGCGTTCATCATCGCAGACGTGGGTGTCATGAAACTGGCACAGAAATACGCCCCCGGGGTCGACATCCACATGTCGACTCAGGCGGGTGTTGTCAACTACCTGACCGCGAACACCCTCTACGACATGGGCGCGAAGCGGGTCGTCATGGCCCGGGAATGCTCCCTCGAAGAGATCGCGGAGGTCCGGGCAAAGACCCCGAAAGACCTCGAGATCGAAGCCTTCGTCCACGGCGCCATGTGCATGTCCGTTTCGGGCCGCTGCCTCCTGTCGAACTACATGACGGGACGGGACGGCAACCGGGGCGAGTGCGCGCAGCCCTGCCGCTGGCAGTACCACCTCATGGAGGAAAAGCGCCCCGGCGAATACTTCGAGATCACCGAAGGGGAACACGGGACCTACTTCCTGAACTCCCAGGACATGTGTCTCATCGAACACATCCCCGAACTGGTGGAGGCCGGCATCACAAGCTTCAAGATCGAAGGCCGTGCCAAGTCCGCCTTCTATGTGGGTGCCGTCACCAACGCCTACCGGGCCGCCATCGACGGTTACCTGAAACATCCCGCCGCCGACTATGTGCCGGAACCGTGGATCCTCGACGAAGTCCGGAAGATCAGCTACCGGGACTACTGCACCGGGTTCTACTTCGGCGCACCGGAAAAGGACGCACACATCTATTATGATGGTATCTATATCCGGAACTGGGACGTCATCGCGAATGTCCTGTCCTCCGACGGCGAATTCGTCACCGTCACCCAGCGCAACCGCTTCTTCAAAGGCGATGTACTGGAAGTCATGTCTCCGGGCACACCGCCCTTCGAACTGACCGTGACGGAGATGTTCAATGAGGCGGGGGAGGAAGTCGACGTCGCACCCAACCCCATGGCCACCATCCGGATCCGCAGCGACCTCCAGATCCCCACCGGGTCTGTCCTGCGGATGCAGAAACAGAATTGACAGAAAGAGGCGAACCTATGGACTGTCCGCGGGAACTGACCCTGCAACTGGAAGACCGTTACCTCTCCGAGTACGCGCAGAAATGCCGGGAGACGAAAGGTCGTGCCGTCGAAGACCCCGACGATGACGTCCGGACCGCCTATCAGAGAGACCGGGACCGGATCATCCACTGCAACGCTTTCCGGCGTCTGCAGCACAAGACCCAGGTCTTTTTGTCTCCGTTCGGAGACCACTACCGGACCCGCCTCACCCATACACTGGAGGTCAACCAGATCGCCAGGACCCTGGCCCGGGGCATGCGGGTCAACGAAGACCTGACCGAGGCCATCGCCCTCGGCCACGACCTCGGCCACACGCCCTTCGGCCACGCCGGAGAGCGGGCACTGAACGCGGTGTTCCCCGACGGGTTCAAGCACTATGAGCAGAGCCTCCGGGTCGTCGACCGCATCGAACGCGGCGGCCGCGGCCTGAACCTCACGTGGGAAGTCCGGGACGGCATCCTGAACCACACCAAGGGGGACTGGGCCGCTACCCTCGAAGGCCGCATCGTCCGCCACGCCGACCGGGTCGCCTACCTGAACCACGACATCGACGATGCCATCCGCGCGGGCCTCTTCGCCGAAGAAGACCTGCCGACCCATTTCCGGGAGGTGCTGGGGAAGAGCAAGAGTGAGCGCATCAACACCCTCGTGCTCTCCACCCTCGAGAACACCACCGGCATGGACATCAAAATGGACCCCCTGGTCCAGGAAGCCTTCGACGAACTGAACACCTACATGTTCGCCAACGTCTACACTAACCCCGTCTGCAAGGGCGAAGAGGGGAAAGCCGTCCTCGTCGTGCAGACGCTCTACCAATATTTCGCTGCTCATCCCGAAGAGATGCCGGGCGACTACCGGCAGATCGCCGAAGAGGAATCCCCGGAACGGGGCGCCTGCGACTACATCTCCGGCATGAGCGACCGCTATGCCCTCCGGGTCTACGAGAAACTGTTCATCCCGAGCCCCTGGGGTTGAGAAGGAGACACACGCAATGCCACGGATCCGAGAAGAGTTCCTGAATACGCTGCGGGACAGGCTGGATATCGAAGAGTTCATATCCGGCTATGTCCATCTCAAGCGTGCAGGCCGTCTCTCCAAAGGTCTGTGTCCCTTCCACTCCGAGAAAACACCGTCCTTCACGGTCTACCCCGACAACCAGTCGTTCTACTGCTTCGGCTGCGGGAAAGGGGGAGACATCATCACCTTCACCCGGGACATCGAGAACCTCGACTACCTGGACGCGGTCCGGTTCCTCGCCGACAAGGCCGGCCTGCAGATGCCCGATGAAGAGTACGACGACACCCTCTCCAAAAAGCGCAAGCGCATGCTGGAGCTCAACAAGGAGGCGGCGCGGTTCTTCTACAAGGAACTGATGAGCCCGAAGGGTGCCGAATGCCTGAAGTACTGGACGGAGCAGCGCGGTCTCACGCAGCAGACCATCAAACACTTCGGTCTTGGCTTCGCGCCGGACGACTGGCACGCGCTCCACTACTACATGCGCGGCCTCCACTATTCCGACCAGGAACTCCTTGAAGCGAACCTGCTTCGCCGGTCGGAGAAGAACGGAAAAGTCTTTTACTACGACAACTTCCGCAACCGGGCCATGGTGCCCATCATCGACCTGCGGGGAAACGTCATCGCCTTCGGCGGACGGGTCCTCGACAACTCGAAACCCAAGTACGTGAACACCTCGGACACCCTCGTCTACAAGAAGAGCAGCGCGCTGTTCGCCCTGAACTTCGCGAAGGGGTCCGGTTCTGATCAGCTCATCCTCTGTGAAGGCTACCTCGACGTCATCACCCTCCATCAGGCAGGGTTCACGAACGCCGTCGCCGGTCTCGGCACCGCCCTCACCGATGAGCAGGTCCGGCTCATCGCCCGGTACTGCCGGGAAGTGGTCCTGTCCTATGACAACGACGACGCCGGACGGGAGGCCACCCACCGGGCCCTCCAGAAATTCGAACAGACGGATCTGACCGTCCGCTCCCTCACGATGGACGGCGGGAAAGACCCCGATGAGATCATCAAGACCTACGGCGCGGAACGGTTCCGTTCCATGCTGGATGGCGCGTCCAACGAGACTGAGTACAGACTCAATGAACAGCGGATGAAGTTCGACCTCTCCACCGATGACGGAAAGGTGCGCTACATCGAAGCGGTCTCTTCCATCCTGGCGGCGCTGGCTCCGGCCGAACGCTATGTCTACACTTCGCGGGTCGCGGAGGAGACAGGCGTGGCAAGGGAGGCAGTCGAGTCCCAGGTGGCGAGAGCCGTGCAGCGGCAGCGCAGACGCCGAGAGCGTGCGGACTTCACGGAGCTGAACAGAGAACTCGTGAAACAGGACCCCACCGGCGGACATGTGAGCGGAAAAGTCATCCGTGCCGAAGAGACCATACTGGCCTCGCTGCTGCGGAACCCCGACTATCTTTCCAAGATCGGGGAACGGCTCGAGGCGAACGATTTCTCCACCGCATTTGGTCAGAAGGCCTATTCGGTCATCGCCGACCGCATCCGGGAGGGAAAAGGTGTGGAGAGTTTCATCCTCTCCCAGTACTTCGACCCCGAAGAGATGGGGCAGCTGGCGCGGATCCAGAACGCAGGTATCCCGCTCAGCGGCACGTTCTCGGAGATCGAGGACTGCATCCGGGTCTTAAAGACCGCGGAAGAAAAGAAGGCCTTCGCCCCCGGCGGAGAGATCACAGACGAAGAACTTCGGGAACTTTTCTCGAAAAAGTAAGGAGTTTGTTTTTATGGAAGACAAGAAGCAAAAGGTAGTCAATGGCCTCATTGAAAAAGGTCGTGCCGCAGGCAAACTGAGCACGAACGACATCGATGCCGCCATTGTCGAACTGGACCTTGAGATCGATGAGCTCGACAAGCTCTACGATACCCTCGAGAGCAACAACATCGAGATCGTCGACGACCTCGGTGACGCGGCCCTCGATTCTCTGAACTTCGATGTCGTCGGCGGTACCCAGAAGCCCGGCGAGATCAATGCCACGGACGCCTCCAAGAACGCGGCGATGGACGACCCCGTCAAGGTCTATCTCAAAGAGATCGGCCGGGTCCCCCTGCTCACGCCGGAAGAGGAGATCGAACTCGCCATCCGTATTTCGGAGGGCGATGAAGAGGCGAAGAAGAAACTGGCCGAGTCCAACCTGAGACTGGTCGTCAGCATCGCGAAGCGCTATGTCGGCCGCGGTATGCAGTTCCTCGACCTCATCCAGGAAGGCAACCTCGGACTCATCAAGGCTGTAGACAAGTTCGATTACACCAAGGGCTTCAAATTCTCGACGTATGCGACGTGGTGGATCCGTCAGGCGATCACCCGTGCCATTGCGGACCAGGCCCGTACTATCCGTATCCCGGTCCATATGGTCGAGACCATCAACAAGGTCAAGAAGACCAACAGCCAGCTCCTGCACAAGAACGGCAGAGACCCGACCGCGGAAGAGATCGCCGAAGAACTCGACATGCCCGTCGAGAAGGTCCGCGAGATCCTGCGCGTCGCCCAGGAACCCGTCTCCCTCGAGACGCCCATCGGTGAGGAAGAGGACAGCCACCTCGGCGACTTCATCCCCGATGACGAAGCGCTGGCCCCGGCCGACGCCGCATCCCAGATGCTCCTGAGAGAACAGCTGGCCGAAGTCCTGAAGACCCTGACCCCGAGAGAGGAACGCGTCCTGTCCCTGCGGTTCGGCCTCGAGGACGGTCATCCCCGGACCCTCGAAGAAGTCGGCAAGGAGTTCAACGTCACCCGTGAGCGCATCCGTCAGATCGAAGCGAAAGCGCTCCGCAAGCTCCGCCACCCCAGCCGCTCGAAGAAGCTCAAAGACTTCCTCGACTAAGATTTCAAAAAGCTCCCACATTTGTGGGAGCTTTTCTTGTGTGTGGGGAAGTGGGCAAAAAAGTGTCTCCGGAGCAAAATCCGGCGTTTCCAAGTGAGGCTGCTCAGCGCGCAGCGCCGCGAAGCGAACCAAAGGGCTGTGGGCTTCGGGGGTTTTGCGGAGGAGACAGCTTTTTTCCCCTTAACAAGGGGTAAATCGCCCAAAACGTGAAACGCCCGGAGGGGCTTATGAAAAACTTTGCAAAGGGGCTTGACAAATTTGAATATTCTGCTTGACGGGCGGTTCTCTTATATATAAAATATAAGTCCACTTTTATAACGAAAAGTGCGCGATTTTAGAAATACGGAACGGAGTGATCACGGCTTATGGTAAACGTTAAAGCGACCAAGCTCGGAACAACCACTCGTATGAATTTCGCGGAAATCGATGAAGTCATGCAGATGCCGAACCTCATCGAGATCCAGAAGAATTCCTATCAGTGGTTCCTGGATGTCGGTCTGAAGGAAGTCTTCAGAGACATCGGGGAAATTACCGACTATACCGGTAATCTCGTCCTCGAGTTCGTCGACTATTCTATGGATGAAAAACCCAAATACACCGTCAAGGAGTGCAAGGCGAACAGGGCCACCTATTCGTCCAGCATCCATCTGACTGCGCGTCTCGCCAACAAGGAGACCGGACTCATCAAGGAGTCGGTCGTCAAGATGGGCGAGTTCCCGATCATGACGGAAAGCGGTACCTTCATCATCAACGGTGCGGAACGTGCCATCGTTTCGCAGCTGGTCCGTTCCCCCGGTGTTTATTATGGTATGACCCATGACAAGACCGGTAAGGAACTCTACACGACCACCGTTATCCCGAACAGAGGTGCCTGGCTCGAATACGAGACCGACCAGAACGATGTGTTTTATGTCCGCATCGACAAGAACAGAAAGATCCCGATCACGACCTTTATTCGTGCCCTCGGTCTTTCCAGCAACGAAGAGATCCTCGATTTCTTCGGTCCGGACGAGCGGATCCTTGCGACCCTCGAGAAGGACACCACCAAGAACCGTGAAGAAGCACTCCTGGAAGTCTACAAGAGACTGCGTCCGGGCGAGCCGCCGACTGTCGAGACTGCGGAACAGCACCTCGACAACCTGTTCTTCGACGCCCGCCGCTACGACCTGTCCCGCGTAGGCCGCTATAAATATAATAAGAAGCTCGGGATCTCCCAGCGTCTGACCGGCGAAAAGCTCGCCCGCGAAGTCGTCAACATGGAGACCGGTGAGTTCCTCGCCGACGCCGGTGACGTCGTCACCGCCGAGAAGGCATACGAGATCGAACAGGCCGGCATCACCGAAGCCTATGTCCTCACCGAAGAGGGGAAAGAAGTCAAAGTCGTTTCCAACGGCATGGTCGACATCCTTCCGTTCCTCGGCGCCTGGGACCTGACGGAAGACGAACTGGAAGAAGTCGGCATCAACGAGAAAGTCCGGTTCAGCGTCCTTCAGGACATCCTTGCCGAAGCAGAGGACGACTGGGACAAGGACGACCTGCTCCTCACTCTGAAAGAGCATGCCGATGACCTCATCCCGAAACATATCATCATCGACGACATCTATGCCACGGTCAACTATCTTGACTGCCTTGGCAACAACGTCGGTACCCTTGACGACATCGACCACCTGGGCAACCGCCGCATCCGTTCCGTTGGCGAGCTGCTCCAGAACCAGTTCCGCATCGGTTTCTCCCGTATGGAACGTGTCGTCCGCGAGAGAATGTCTCTCTCTGCGCAGGACCCCGAAAAGGCGACTCCGGAAGCACTCATCAACATCCGTCCCGTCGTCGCTGCCATCAAGGAGTTCTTCGGCTCCTCGCCGCTGTCCCAGTTCATGGACCAGACGAACCCCCTGGCAGAGCTCACGCATAAGCGTCGTCTCTCCGCCCTCGGCCCCGGCGGTCTTTCCAGAGACCGTGCCGGATTCGAAGTCCGAGACGTTCACTACACCCATTACGGCCGCATGTGTCCCATCGAGACCCCTGAAGGTCCGAACATCGGTCTGATCTCCTACCTTGCCACCTTTGCCCGCATCAACAAGTACGGATTCATCGAAGCGCCGTTCCGGAAGATCGACAAAGAGACCGGCAGGGTCCTCGACGAAGTCGTTTACATGACCGCCGATGTCGAAGACAACTACCGTGTCGCCCAGGCGAACGAGCCCCTCGACAAGGAAGGCCATTTCCTCAACAACCGTATCACCATCCGCTATCGCGATGAGTTCGCTGAAGTCGACCCGAGCGTTCCGGATTACATGGACGTCTCCCCGAAGATGCTCGTCTCCGTCGCGACTGCCATGATCCCGTTCCTCGAGAACGACGACGCCAACCGTGCCCTCATGGGTTCGAACATGCAGCGTCAGGCCGTTCCGCTCATGGTCACCGACTCTCCGATTGTCGGTACCGGTATGGAATACAAGGCTGCCGTGGACTCCGGTTCCGTCGTCCTCGCGAAGAACGCCGGTACGGTCAAACATGTCGACGCCGACCACATCGAGATCGAGACGGAAGACGGCACCGACAACTATGAGCTCATCAAGTTCATGGGTTCCAACCAGGGCACCTGCATCAACCAGAGACCCATCGTCGACCTTGGCCAGGAAGTCACCAAAGGACAGGTCATCGCCGACGGCCCCGCCACCAGCAATGGTGAGATCTCCCTCGGTAAGAACGCCCTCATCGGCTTCATGACCTGGGAAGGCTACAACTACGAAGACGCCGTTCTTCTGAATGAGAAACTCATCCGGGACGACGTTTACACCTCCATCCATATCGAAGAGTTCGAACTCGAGTCCCGTGACACCAAACTCGGGCCGGAAGAGATCACCCGCGACATCCCGAACGTCGGTGAAGACGCACTGGCAAACCTCGATGAAGAGGGTATCATCCACGTCGGCGCCGAAGTCAAGTCCGGTGACATCCTCGTCGGTAAGGTCACCCCGAAGGGTGAGACCGAGCGCACCGCGGAAGAGCGCCTCCTGCAGGCCATCTTCGGCGAGAAGGCGAGAGAGGTCCGCGATACATCGCTCCGTGTCCCGCACGGTGAGTACGGTATCGTCCTCAATGTCGAAGTCTTCACGAGAGCCAACTCTGACGAGCTGAGCCCGGGCGTCAACAAAGTCGTCCGCGTGTACATCGCCCAGAAGAGAAAGATCCAGGTCGGTGACAAGATGGCCGGCCGTCACGGTAACAAGGGTGTCGTCTCCCGCGTCCTTCCGCAGGAAGACATGCCGTTCCTGCCGGACGGTACTCCGCTCGACATCGTTCTGAACCCGCTGGGCGTTCCCTCCCGAATGAACATCGGTCAGGTCCTCGAAGTCAACATCGGTATGGCTGCCCGTTCGAAGGGCTGGAAGATCATGACCCCCGTCTTCGACGGCGCTCATGAGGAAGACATCCAGTACTTCCTCGTCGAGTCCAAGCTCCTTGCACAGGGCAACGACCAGACGAAGCAGCTCGTCCTCGACTACGAAGACAAGAACGAAGAGAAGGGCTTCAGCCTTGACGACCTCATGGATCTTCTTCGGAAGAACACCGAGGACGAGGCGGAACTCGCTCTCATCGAGGAAGCCTACAAGGGCAGAGACGGTAAGACCGTGCTCATGGACGGCCGTACCGGTCTTCCGCTCGGCGACCGTGTCACCGTCGGTGTCATGTACTACCTCAAGCTCCATCACCTTGTCGACGACAAGATCCACGCCCGTTCCACAGGTCCGTACTCCCTCGTCACGCAGCAGCCCCTCGGCGGTAAAGCCCAGTTCGGCGGCCAGCGTTTCGGTGAAATGGAAGTCTGGGCCCTCGAAGCTTACGGCGCGGCTTACACCCTTCAGGAGATCCTGACCGTCAAGTCCGACGACATCGTCGGCCGTGTCAAGACCTACGAAGCCATCGTCAAGGGCCAGAGCGTACCGAAGTCCGGCGTTCCGGAGTCCTTCAAGGTCCTCATCAAGGAACTGCAGGCCCTCGGCCTCGACGTCCGCGTCCTCGACAAAGATGATAACGAAATCGACCTCAGACAGAATTTCGATGGCGATGACATCGGATTCCGTCTTGCCGAAAACGACGATATGAAGTCCGTCAACGACGCCGAAGGCGCCAGCGGCTACATGACCCTCGACGAGCAGGGCGAGCCCATGGAGACCGAAGACGAGTTTGACGAATTCACCGCTGATGAGGAACCCACCGCGGAAGATCTGGATTCCCTCAGCTTTGACGAATAATTTAAGGAAAGAGGTCGCCCAATGACAGACATTCAGAATAAAACGATGAATGACGATCTGGTATTCGATTCCATTCGGATCGGACTGTCTTCTCCGGATACCATCCGCAAATGGTCCAACGGCGAAGTCACCAAGCCCGAAACGATCAACTACCGGACTCTGAAGCCGGAGCGCGACGGTCTTTTCTGTGAAAAGATCTTCGGGCCCACCAAAGACTGGGAGTGCTCCTGCGGTAAATACAAGCGGATCCGATACAAAGGCAAGATCTGCGAACGCTGCGGTGTTGAAGTCACCAAAGCGAAAGTCAGAAGAGAGCGGATGGGCCACATCGAACTGGCCGCTCCGGTCTCCCACATCTGGTACTTCAAAGGCATCCCGTCCCGCATCGGCCTGATGCTCGACATCTCTCCGCGTTCGCTGGAGAAGGTCCTGTACTTTGCTCTCTACATCGTCACGGACCCGGGTTCCACCCCGCTGGAAAAGTATCAGCTCCTGACCGAAAAGAACTATCAGGAAATGCGCGAGATGTACGAAGATGACTTCGACGCCGGAATGGGCGCGGAAGCCATCAAGAAGCTCCTCCAGGAGATCGACGTCGTCGCCCTTTCCGATGAACTGACGGAAGAACTCGTCAAGGCCACCGGCCAGAGACGGACCCGTCTTCTGAAGAGACTGGAAGTCGTCAACGCCTTCCGGAATTCCGGCAACAAGCCGGAGTGGATGATCCTCGACTGCATCCCGGTCATCCCGCCCGATCTGCGCCCCATGGTCCAGCTCGACGGCGGACGTTTCGCAACGTCTGACCTCAACGACCTGTACCGCCGCGTGATCAACCGTAACAACCGTCTGAAACGCCTTCTGGACCTCCATGCGCCGGACATCATCATCCGCAACGAGAAGCGCATGCTTCAGGAAGCCGTCGACGCCCTCATCGACAACGGCCGCCGCGGCCGTCCGGTCACCGGACCGAACAACCGCCCGCTGAAGTCCCTTTCCGATATGCTGAAAGGTAAGCAGGGCCGCTTCCGTCAGAACCTGCTCGGTAAGCGTGTCGACTACTCCGGCCGTTCCGTTATCGTCGTCGGTCCGGAACTCAAGATGTACCAGTGCGGTCTGCCGAAGGAAATGGCGCTCGAGCTGTTCAAGCCCTTCGTCATGAAACGCCTCGTCGAGACCAACGTCGCCGGCAACATCAAGTCTGCCCGCAAGATGGTCGAACGCTCCAAAGACGAAGTCTGGGATGCCCTGGAAGTCGTCATCAAGGACCACCCCGTCATGCTGAACCGTGCTCCTACGCTGCACCGTCTCGGTATTCAGGCCTTTGAACCGGTCCTGGTCGACGGCCGTGCCATCAAGCTCCACCCGCTCGCATGTACCGCCTTCAACGCGGACTTCGACGGTGACCAGATGGCTGTCCACGTACCGCTGTCCGCGGAAGCTCAGGCGGAAGCCCGTTTCCTGATGCTGGCTGCGAACAACCTTCTGAAACCCTCCGACGGACGTCCCGTCACGGTCCCGACCCAGGACATGGTCCTCGGTTCGTACTACCTGACCCTCGACAAGGACGGCGAGCCGGGTGAGGGGAGAGTCTTCCGTGATGTCAACGAAGCCACCATGGCCTTCGAAGAAAAGACCATCACGATGCACTCCAAGATCAAGATCCGTATGACCAAGGAGATCGATGGCGAGCAGAAGTCCGGCATCATCGAGACCACGCTCGGTAAAGTCATCTTCAACAACCCGATCCCGCAGGACCTTGGCTTCATCGACAGAAGCATCCCGGGCAACGAGTTCCGTTTGGAAGTCGAAGACCTGGTCAACAAGAAAGTCCTCGGTAAGATCATCGACCGCTGCCTGCGCATCCACGGCACCCATACCACATCCGTCATGCTCGACGAGATCAAGGCTCAGGGTTACAAGTACTCCACGCTGAGTGGTATCACCGTCGCCGTCTCCGACGCGAAGATCCCCGAAAGCAAATGGGATTACGTCAGCGCCGCATCCGACAAGGTCGACCAGATCGAATCCTACTATCAGATGGGTATGCTTTCCAGCAAGGAACGCTCCCGTCTCATCCTCAGCGAGTGGGACAACTGCACGAAGCAGGTGTCCGACGGTCTGAAGGACAACCTCGGTAAATACAACCCGATCTTCATGATGATCGATTCCGGCGCCCGTGGTTCTGATTCTCAGCTGCGTCAGCTCGCCGGCATGCGTGGTCTTATCGCCAATACTTCCGGTAAGACCATCGAGATCCCGATCCGAGCCAACTATCGTGAAGGTCTGAACATCATCGAATACTTCATCTCCTCCCGTGGTGCCCGTAAAGGTCTTGCCGATACTGCACTCCGTACCGCCGACTCCGGTTACCTGACCAGACGTCTCGTCGACGTTTCTCAGGAAGTCATCGTCTCGGAAGAGGACTGCGGCTGCAAACACGGCATCCCCGTCTACGACATCACCGACGGAAACGAAGTCATCGAGAAACTCGAAGAACGTCTCGTCGGCCGTTACCTGGTCGAAGACCTCGTCGACCGCAAGACCGGTGAAGTCCTCATGGACTGCGACCACATGCTGACGGAAGACGACGCCGACCTCGTTGCGAAGTACGTCAAAGAGACCCACGCCGAAGACATCGCTGCCGGCAAGGCAGAAGAGGGCTCCAGAGCCGAGATCGACATCCGTTCGCTCCTGACCTGCCGTGCCCACCACGGTGTCTGCATCAAGTGCTACGGTAAGAACCTTGCCACCGGCGGTGCCGTCACGGTCGGTGAAGCGGTCGGTATCATCGCTGCTCAGTCCATCGGTGAACCCGGTACCCAGCTGACCATGCGTACGTTCCACACCGGCGGTGTCGCTTCGGGCTCCGATATCACACAGGGTCTTCCCCGTGTCGAAGAGCTGTTCGAAGGCCGCAAGCCGAAGACCCTCGCCATCCTGTCCGAGTTCGACGGTACTGTCACCATCGACGACGACAAGAAGGGCAAGCATGTCATCGTGACCAATACGGAAGAAGGGAAGGAGAAGTCCTACCTCATCCCGTACGGCCTGCGTCTGCGCCAGAAGATCGTGGCCGGTGCCACCGTCCAGAAGGGCGAGGCCCTGACCGAAGGTTCCATCAACCCGCATGACCTTCTCGAAATCATGGGCGTCGATGCGGTCCACGATTACCTCATCCGTGAAGTCCAGCGCGTCTACCGGATGCAGGGTGTTGACATCAACGACAAGCACATCGAAGTCATCGTCCGTCAGATGATGAAGAAGGTCACCGTCACCGATGCCGGTGAGACCGACCTCATCGCGGGTTCCGTCATCGAGAAGTCCGACTTCTACGCTGTCAACGAGAAGCTGGAGAAAGAAGCTGCCAAGACCGGTCGCGAACCGGCATACGCCAAGGCCGACCCGATGCTCCTCGGTATCACCAAGGCTTCTCTCGCCACCGACTCCTTCCTGTCCGCCGCCTCCTTCCAGGAGACGACCCGTGTCCTCACCGACGCGGCCATCAAGGGCAAGACCGACCCGCTGCTCGGCCTCAAGGAGAACGTCATCATCGGTAAGCTGCTCCCGAGCGGCACCGGTATGAAGTGCTATGCCGACGTCGAAGTCGAGCAGAAACACGACCTGTTCAACGCCATCGATTCCGACCTGTTCATCGAGGACATCGAAGAATTCGAGGACCTGCCCGAGGAAGAGTGAATCGCCCACGCAAACAGGCGAAAAACTCTTGTTGACAAAGCATAAGAATTCGGCTACAATACCGAATTGTCGTGGTGTTTTCACCACACAGTAACAACTATACAGGAGAACTTCCGGGCGATCTACCGGAGGCTCTCCTTATAGCAATATATTTATACTTTACATTATTTGCATGGAGGTGAAACAGATTGCCAACCTTTAACCAGCTTGTTCGTCAGGGTCGTAAGACCTCTGAAAAGAAAGCAAAGGCTCCGGCTCTTCTGAAAGGACTCAACTCTAAGAAGAATGTCATGACCGACGTTCAGTCTCCGCAGAAACGCGGTGTCTGCACTGCCGTCAAGACCGCCACACCGAAGAAGCCGAACTCTGCACTTCGTAAGATCGCCAGAGTCCGTCTGACTAACGGGATCGAGGTTTCCGCCTATATTCCGGGTGTTGGCCACAATCTTCAGGAGCATAGTGTCGTCCTCATCAGAGGCGGACGTGTTAAGGACCTTCCCGGTGTTCGTTACCACATCATCCGTGGTACGCTCGATACGCAGGGTGTTACGGACCGTATGCAGTCCCGTTCGAAATACGGCGCTAAGAGACCGAAGAAAAAGTAAGAGAACAAACTTCTTGCAAGGCCACGCAGCAACATGCGTGACAATGTGGAGTGTATATATATTGTTTTTTATATGTGCCTCACACATTGGCGCCACGAGAACGTTGTCACTCGAGTACCTATGATATCATTACTATGAAGGAGGGAAGCGAAGTGCCAAGAAGAGGCCAGATTGCAAAACGTGATGTTTTGCCCGATCCGCTTTACAACTCAAAGCTCGTAACACGTCTCATCAACAGTGTTATGCTCGATGGTAAAAAAGGTGTCGCCCAGAAGATCGTCTACGGCGCTTTTGACATCATCAAAGAAAAGACAGGTGAAGACCCCCTCGAAGTGTTCGAGAAGGCTATGGAAAATGTTATGCCTGTCCTTGAAGTCAAGGCTCGCCGTGTCGGCGGTGCCACTTACCAGGTTCCGATGGAAGTCCGTCCGGAACGCAGACAGACCCTGGGTCTCCGCTGGATCACCCTGTATGCTCGTCAGCGTGGTGAGAGAACCATGAAAGAACGTCTCGCGAACGAGATCATGGATGCTGTGAACGAAACCGGTTCCGCATTCAAGAAACGCGAAGACACTCACAGAATGGCAGAAGCCAACAAGGCGTTTGCTCATTTCCGCTGGTAATCACGGGAGGATTATATGCCGAGACAGGTATCTTTGGAAAAGACCAGAAACATTGGTATCATGGCTCATATCGACGCCGGTAAAACGACGACGACCGAGCGTATCCTCTACTACACCGGTATCAACCATAAGATCGGTGAGGTCCATGACGGTGCTGCCACCATGGACTGGATGGTTCAGGAACAGGAACGTGGTATCACCATCACGTCCGCTGCTACCACCTGCTTCTGGAAAGAACACAGAATCAACATCATCGACACTCCCGGCCACGTGGACTTCACCGCAGAAGTCGAGCGTTCTCTTCGAGTCCTCGACGGCTCCGTGACCGTCCTCTCCGCCAAGGGTGGCGTCGAGCCCCAGTCTGAGACCGTCTGGCGTCAGGCTGACAAATATCAGGTCCCGCGCATGATCTACGTCAACAAGATGGACATCATGGGCGCCGACTACTACAACGTCATCGAAATGGTCAAAGACCGTCTGAAGGCGAACCCGGTCCCGATCCAGATCCCGATCGGTGCCGAGTCCGAATTCCGTGGCATCATCGACCTGCTCACCATGCGCGCCGAAGTTTACTACGACGACATGGGTCAGGACGTCCGCGACGAAGACATTCCCGCAGACATGATGGACAAAGCCCAGGAATATCATGACGCTCTCATCGAGACCGTCGCGTCCTACGACGACGAGCTCATGGAGAAGTACTTCAACGGGGAAGAGCTGACCATCGATGAGATCAAAGCTACGATCCGTAAGGGCACACTTGCCAACGACATGGTCCCGATGGTCTGCGGTACTTCCTACCGCAACAAGGGCGTTCAGCCCCTCCTCGACGCCATCGTTGACTACATGCCCGCTGCTACCGATATCCCCGCCATCAAGGGCACCGACCCCGAGACCGGCGAAGAGATCGAGAGACATCCGAAAGACGACGATCCGTTCTCCGCTCTTGCATTCAAGATCGCGACGGACCCGTATGTCGGTAAGCTCTGCTTCTTCCGTGTCTATTCGGGTACTGCCAATGCCGGCGAGACCGTTTACAACTCTGTAAAGGGCAAGAACGAGCGTCTTGGTCGTATCATGCAGATGCACGCGAACCACAGACAGGATATCGATACCGTTTACTCCGGCGATATCGCCGCCTGCGTCGGTGTTAAGAACACCACCACCGGTGATACCCTTTGCGATCCGAAGGCGCCGGTCATCCTTGAGTCCCTCGACTTCCCGGAACCCGTTATTCGTGTTGCCGTCGAGCCGAAGACCAAGGCCGGTCAGGAAAAGATGGGCATCGCCCTCGCCAAACTGGCCGAAGAAGATCCGACATTCCGTACTTACACAGACGAAGAGACCGGTCAGACCATCATCGCCGGTATGGGTGAGCTCCATCTGGAGATCATCGTCGACCGTCTGCTCCGTGAGTTCAAGGTCGAAGCAAACGTCGGTCAGCCTCAGGTTGCCTACCGCGAGACCATCAGCGCTCCGGCGGATGTCGCATGCAAGTTCAAGCGTCAGACCGGTGGTTCCGGTCAGTACGCCGAAGTCAAGATCAAGATCGAGCCGAACCCCGAGAAGGGCTACGAGTTCGTCAACGCCGTTGTCGGCGGTGCCATTCCGAAGGAATTCATCGCTCCCACCGAACAGGGTATCAAGTCTGCCATGCAGAGCGGTGTCCTGGCCGGCTATAACGTCGAAGACGTCAAGGTCACCCTTTACGACGGTTCTTACCACGAAGTCGACTCCTCTGAAATGGCCTTCAAGATCTGCGGATCCATGGCCTTCAAGGACGCCATGAGAAAGGCCTCTCCGGTCCTCATGGAGCCCATGATGAAAGTCGACGTCACCACTCCGGACGACTATGTCGGCGACGTCATCGGCGACATCAACTCCCGCCGTGGTCTCATCAAGGGTATGGAGCCCGTCAACGGCGCCACCCAGATCAGCTCGTTCATCCCGCTTGCTTCCATGTTCGGTTACTCCACCGACCTTCGTTCCAAGACCCAGGGCCGTGCCAACTATGTCATGCAGCCGTCCCACTATGTCGAGGTTCCGAAGTCCATCGCGGAGGGCATCATTTCCGACCGAAACAAGAAGGACTAAGCGCTTGAAACCGTACTTGCATTGAATCAGTCTATCTGATACAATCAAAATAATTCTGAATGAATAAAGTTCACCATTATGAAGGAGGAACATTCCAATGGCAAAGGAACATTTTAACCGAAACAAACCGCACGTAAACATCGGTACCATCGGTCACGTCGACCATGGTAAGACCACCCTTACTGCTGCTATCACCAAGACTCTTGCTATGAAGGGCCTTGCCAAGTTCGAGGACTATGGCGAGATCGATAAGGCTCCCGAAGAGAGAGAGCGTGGTATCACCATCAACACCGCTCACGTTGAGTATGAGACCGAAGACAGAATCGGCCTCAACGGCGAAGAGATCAAAGGCCGTCACTATGCTCACGTTGACTGCCCCGGCCATGCCGACTACATCAAGAACATGATCACTGGTGCCGCTCAGATGGACGGTTCCGTTCTTGTTATCGCTGCTACCGACGGCCCCATGGCTCAGACCAAGGAGCACCTTCTCCTTGCCCGTCAGGTCGGCGTTCCCTACATCATCGTTTTCCTGAACAAAGTCGACCAGGTCGACGATCCGGAACTCCTTGAACTCGTCGAGATGGAAGTCCGTGAGACTCTGTCCGAGTACGAATTCCCGGGCGATGACATCCCCGTCATTGCTGGTTCCGCTCTTCAGGCTCTTGAGTACACCGGCGACGACGTCAACGCTGACGTCCTGAAGCCGATCTGGGAGCTCCTCGATGCGATCGACACTTACATCCCGACTCCGGACCGTAAGTCTGACCTTCCCTTCCTTATGCCTGTCGAAGACGTCTTCACCATCTCCGGCCGTGGTACTGTTGCCACCGGTAGAGTTGAAAGAGGTCAGCTGAAGACTGGCGAAGAAGTCGAGATCGTTGGTCTGAAAGACGAAAAGGCCAAGACCGTCTGCACCGGTATCGAAATGTTCCGCAAGACCCTCGACTATGCTGAGGCCGGCGACAACATCGGTGCTCTGCTTCGTGGTGTTGCCCGTGACGAGATCGAAAGAGGCCAGGTCCTTTGCAAACCCGGCACCATCAACCCCCACACCAAGTTCCGTGGCCAGGTCTACGTCCTGACCAAGGATGAAGGCGGCCGTCATACTCCGTTCTTCAACAACTACAGACCGCAGTTCTACTTCAGAACCACCGACGTTACCGGTGTTATCACCCTTCCGGAAGGCACTGAGATGTGCATGCCTGGCGACAACGTCGAAATGGACGTTGAACTGATCACCCCGATCGCTATCGAAGAGGGTCTTCGTTTCGCTATCCGTGAAGGCGGCCGTACTGTTGGTTCGGGCGTTGTTATCGCGATCAACGAATAAGTCATTCTAACTGACTGACATAGAAAACCTGTGCATCCGCACAGGTTTTCTTTTTTCTTTCCTTCAACTAGCGTGTATGCTATAATATTGACCGCTATCAAAAACACCTCTCCCATATGGGAGATGAAGGAGATACACTATGATCTGCAACACCGTACTGGATGCACTCGGCAACACCCCGCTCATCCGTCTGAACCGCCTGACCGGCCCGGAAGACGCCGATGTCCTCGTCAAGTTCGAGGGCCTCAATGTGGGCGGGTCCATCAAGACCCGCACCGCGTTCCAGATGCTCGAAGCGGCGGAAAAAGAGGGCATCATCGGCCCCGACACCGTCATCGTGGAACCGACCAGCGGCAACCAGGGCATCGGTCTGGCTCTTGTGGGCGCCGTGAAGGGCTACAAGGTCATCATCATCATGCCGGACTCCGTCAGCAAGGAACGCCGCATGCTGGTCCGTCAGTACGGCGCGGAGGTCCGTCTCGTCCACGACCGCAACAACATCGGTGAATGCATCGAGAAGTGCATCGAGATGGCCCAGGAGATGGGAAGGGAAGACCCGAACGTCTTCATCCCGAACCAGTTTGAAAACTACAATAACATCGAAGCGCACCTGCAGCACACCGCGCTCGAGATCCTTGACGACATGGATGGTCAGCCCATCCACGCCTTCTGCTCCGGCGTCGGCACCGGCGGTACGCTGTCCGGCATCGGCAAAGTGCTGAAGGAAGCGAACCCGGATATCTCTATCGTGGCCTGTGAGCCCGATAACGCCGCCATTCTCAGCGGAGGCAACATCGGTACCCATTTGCAGATGGGCATCGGCGACGGCGTCATCCCGGCCATTCTGGACCAGGAGATCTACAACGACATCCGCATCGTCACCGATGAGGAGGCCCTCGAGACCACCCGCCGTCTGGCAGCGGAGGAAGGCATCCTCTGCGGCATCTCCAGCGGCACGAATGTGTCCGTCGCGCTGAAGCTCGCGAAGGAACTCGGGAAGGGGAAGACGGTCGTCACGGTCCTGCCGGATACGGGCGAACGGTACTTCAGCACCATCCTGTTTGAGTAAATCGTTTAAAAACGACGTACCTATTGAACTTTTCGTTTGATTGCGCTATAATTCACTTATAATTATAAATATAATTATAAGGAGGAGTTTGGAAATGCCGGAATTCACTTATGAGATCACGGAAGAATTTGGCGTCCTTTCGGAGAACGCCCGCGGCTGGACCAAGGAACTGAACAAGGTCTCCTGGAACGGCGGAAAACCGAAGTTTGATATCCGTGACTGGGCTCCCGAGCATGAGCGCATGGGCAAAGGCGTCACTCTCAACGAGGAAGAGGCCGCTGAGCTCAAAGAGCTTCTGAACGGAATCAAAGATCTTTAAGCCATCTTTGAACACCAGAGAATGGAACACCGGTAGCGGTCCGATCAGGACATGCGCCGGTGTTTTTTCTTGTGACACGTCACAGAATCCTCTCTGCGGCCGTCTAAGGAGTGTAACAGCAATGGAGGTGAACAGCATTGCGAATGGACAAAGCATGGTTCTCGGACCAGATCCGGGAAAGGGAAGCGGCGATGTACGCGCTGGCGATGAGCTATATGAAGCAGGAGGACGATGCCCTCGACTGCATGCAGCAGAGCATACTGAAGGCGTATGAGCATCTCGACACCCTGAGAGACCCGGAGAAGTTCAAACCCTGGCTCTACGGCATCCTCATCAACTGCTGCAAAGATGAACTGCGGCGCAGGAAGCGTGCCGGGGTCCCGGAGGAACACACGGAAGACCGCCCGGCGCCGGAAGCGGCCGTCTCGACGGAGACGAAACAGGTCCTCTGGAATGCTGTGGACCGCCTCGGTGAACCGTATCGGACGGTGCTCATCCTTTTCTATTATGAAGACCTGCCGACGGCAGACGTCGCGGCAGCGACGGGCACCCGACCCGCCACGGTCCGCAAACAGCTGGAACGCGCGCGGGATCTGCTGAGAGCAGAGCTCGCGAAGGAGGGATTCGATGAAACGGAATGACGATATGCTTCGCAAACTGGCGCAGGAGGAGCGCGCCCGGGTCGAGGTGCCGGACCATGTCCGGTCTGCCGTCGAAGAGACGCTCGCCTCACTGCCCGAGACGCCGGCCTCGAACGTCGTTGAGATGCCGAAGCGAACAAGACACTGGAAGATCCCCGCGACGATCGCGGCCGCCTTCCTGGCCATCTTCCTGATCCTCCCGAACACCGGCGCTCCGGTGGCACAGGCCCTTTCGAGCATCCCGGTCCTTGGCACGGTCTTTGAGGCCGTCACCTTCCGGGAGTACGCGGAGGAGACCGAGACGACCGACGTGAGCGTGAAGACGCCGAAGATCGCCTCGGAGGAGAAGGGTAAAGAGGCCGCGGAAGCGGTCAGCGCTGAGATCGACGCAATGAACGAGAAAGCCGTCGCGCAGTTCAGGAAGGACCACGCGGACGGCGGCTACGGAAGCCTCGATATCTATTATGATGTGGCGGCAGACACCGACCGCTGGTACACTGTCCGGGTCGTCCGGGAAGAGACGGCCGCGTCGGGCGCTGTCGAAGAGGACTACTATACGTTCGACAAACAGACCGGCAACCTGGTCATCCTGTCGGACCTCTTTGAGAAGGATGAGTACATCGCCCACATTTCCGAGAACATCAAAGCGCAGATGCGGGCACAGATGAAGAAGGACGACTCGGTCTCCTACTTCCTCGACTCCGACATGCCGGAGGAGGACTTCGCCGAGATCGACCCGAACCAGGACTTCTACATCGCCGAAGACGGCAGCCTCGTCGTCTGCTTCGACGAATACGAAGTCGCCCCCGGCTCGATGGGCACCGTAACCTTCACCATCCCACAGAGCGTCTATCGGAACGATTTGAAAGCCGAATACAGATAATACTTGTTTTCGGGCTTCTTGATCGGTTCCGTCGAAAAGGTGTGGATCAATAGGGGAAAGCCCGAAAACAGAATGCGAAAGTCAGATCCCCGAAGTCGTCAGACTTCGGGGATCTTTACGATTACGCGTTTTTTCGTCGGAAAAGTTTGTCGAAGCAAGAATTGAGCTTTGCGGGGTACGCCGAAGGCGTTATTGATTCCCCCGTACAGCCTCCGCAACGCGACCTTCGCCGCGAGACAAAGCTTTTCCAGAAAAAACGCCAAACCATATCAAGAAAGCCCGGCCGAATCCTTTTATTTGTGGCACATCTATGGTAAAATACTATGGCTATTTTTACGAAAGTTGGTGACCTGTTTGGCAGTCTCTACTGAAGCGCTGAACCGGCAATTTGAATACATGACGGAAGTGAAACGGCTCCTGCAGGACCGCTTCGGCGATGTACCGCCCAAAGCCTTCACCCATACCTACGGGTGCCAGGGCAATGTGGCGGACGGGGAGCGCATCGACGGCCTCCTCGAGCAGATGGGCTATGAGTTCACGAACGACCCGTCGGAAGCGGACTTCATCCTCTTCAACACCTGCGCGGTGAGAGAGCATGCGGAGGAGCGTGTCTACGGCAACGTCGGCCGTCTCAAGAAGTTCAAGGAGACGAACCCGAACCTGGTCATCGCGCTCTGCGGATGCATGGTCCAGCAGGAACACGTCGCAAAACGGCTGAAAAGCCATTTCCCGTACGTGGACCTCGTCTTCGGCACCCATGTCCAGTACAAGGTCCCGGAGCTCCTCTGGAACGTCCTCAGCACCGGAGAGCGGGTCTTCGACATCACCGAGGACGACAACGACATCGCTGAGGGCCTGGAACCCCGCCGCAACCACCCCTTCAAGGCGTTCCTGCCCATCTCTTACGGCTGCAACAACTTCTGCACGTTCTGCGTCGTGCCCCATGTCCGGGGCAGAGAGCGGAGCCGGAAGTACCAGGACATCATGCACGATGCAAGGCAGCTCGTGGCGGACGGCTACAAGGAGATCATGCTCCTCGGCCAGAACGTCAACTCCTACGGCAACGACTTCGGCGAAAAGGAACTCTTCCCGAAGCTGCTGCGGGACATCAACGACATTCCCGGAGACTTCCTCATCCGGTTCATGACGTCCCATCCGAAGGACTGCTCCCACGCGCTCCTCGACGCCATGGCGGAGTGTGAGAAAGTGGAGAACCACCTGCACCTGCCGGTGCAGTCCGGGAACAGTGACGTGCTCCACCGAATGAATCGCCACTACGACAGAGCGAAGTACCTCGAGACCGTGGCCTATGCCAGAGAGAAGATGCCGGACCTCTCCATTACGAGCGACATCATCGTCGGCTTCCCCGGTGAGACCCACGAGCAGTTCCTCGACACCATCTCTCTTATTCAGGAAGTGGGCTGCTCGGCGCTCTATACTTTCATCTATTCCCCGCGAGTCGGGACCCCCGGCGCCAGTATGCCGGACCCCGTTTCCGCGACCGAAAAACAGCAGTGGTTCGAAGAGCTCCAGTTCGCCCAGGAGCAGGTGGCCTCGAAACAGTCCGCCGCCACGAAGGGCAGAACGTACCGCGTCCTCGTCGAGTACCGCAACAAGGCGGGCCGGCTCTGCGGACGGAACTCCGGCAACACGATGATCGAATTCGACGGACCGGACGAACTCATCGGCACCTTCACCGACGTGCTCGTCACCGAACCCCTGACCTTTATCCTGAAAGGCGAACTCGCCTGACTTTACGAACGAAACCAGTAGAAAGAGTGTGGACCAATGGCGGAATTCACCCCCATGATGCAACAGTACCTCTCCATCAAGGAGGAGTACAAAGATACCATCCTCATGTACCGGGTCGGAGACTTCTATGAGATGTTCTTCGACGACGCGAAGCTGGTGTCCTCGGTGCTGGACCTCGTCCTGACCGGCAAGGACTGCGGCAAGGAGGAGCGCGCCCCCATGTGCGGCGTCCCGTTCCACAGCGTCGACCCGTACATCGCCCGACTCGTGGCAAAGGGGTACAAGGTCGCCATCTGCGAGCAGGTGGAGGACCCGGCTCTGGCGAAGGGCCTTGTGAAGCGGGAAGTCATCCGCATCGTGACCCCCGGCACCGTCATCGAGAGCTCCATGCTCGACGAATCGAAGAACAACTACCTGTGCGCTGCCTTCCACGCGGAGGGGAAGACCGGCATCTGCTTTGTCGATGTCTCCACCGGCGAGGTCCAGCTGACCGAACTGGAGGAGTCCCAGAACGGGGAACGCATCATCAATGAGCTGGGGCGATTCACCCCGCGGGAGATCTTAGTCAACGCGCAGTGTGCCAAACTGAAGGGCTTCAAGTCCTTCGTGGAGAAACAGGAGGGCACCAGCGTCAAGACCCTGAAAGAAGGGGAGACGCGCCTCGAGGACATGGAGCGGGTGGTCACTGACCATTTTGACAAGAGCCTCGAGGAACTGGAACTGACCTCCGAGAACGGCACCCGTGCCCTCGGCATGGCCCTCGAGTACCTGTTCGAAGTCCAGAAGACAGACCTCCAGAACATCCGGGAGATCCAGTTCTACTCCGACAACAAATATATGAAGCTCGACTTCTCCGCCCGGCGGAACCTCGAGCTCACCGAAACCCTCCGCAACCGGGAGAAGCGCGGCACCCTCCTCTGGGTCCTCGACAAGACCCGGACGGCGATGGGCAAGCGTCTGCTCCGGGCCTGGGTCGAACAGCCCCTGCTGTCGCCCGGCGGCATCACGGAACGCCAGAACGCGGTGCAGTACCTCGTGAACGACCTCGCCCTGCGCGATGAGATCGCTGAGTACATGACCTCCATCCACGATATGGAACGGCTCATCACCCGCATCTCCTACGGCTCTGCGAACGCGAGAGAGCTGCGCAGCCTCTATGAGACCGTACAGTGCCTGCTGCCCGTCAAACTGCTTCTGGAGGGCGCTGAGCCCCGTCTGATGCAGCGCATCGAGGCGAACATCGATCCTCTGGAAGACATCATGGCGCTCATCGAAGAGGCCATCGCCGAAGACCCGCCCTTCACGGTCCGGGAAGGCGGTATGATCAAAGAGGGCTACAGCCCCGAACTCGATGAACTCCGCGACATCGTCGCGAACGGTCAGGGGTACCTCGCCACCATCGAAGCCCAGGAGCGGGAACGCACCGGCATCCCGAAACTGAAGATCGGCTACAACAAGGTCTTCGGCTACTACCTCGAAGTGCCCCGTTCGTTCCAGGGCGATGTACCGGAGGAATGGATCCGCAAGCAGACCCTCACGAATGCCGAGCGGTACATCACCGGCGAACTGAAAGAACTCGAATCCAAAGTCCTGGGTGCCCAGGAACGGATCACGAAACTCGAATATGAACTGTTCTGCGGCGTGCGGGAGACCGTCGCCCAGAGCCTCGTCCGCATCCAGCAGACCTCCCACGCGGTGGCCACCCTCGACGTCCTCTGCTCCTTTGCCAAAGTGGCGGTGGACAACGGGTATGTGTGCCCCGAGATCACGGAGGACGGCAGCGTCATTATCAAGGACGGCCGCCACCCGGTGGTCGAGAAGATGCTGGATGGCGCGCCCTTCGTCCCGAACGACACGGCCCTCGACCTCGACGACGCCCAGGCCGCCATCATCACCGGCCCGAACATGGCCGGTAAATCGACCTACATGAGACAGGTCGCCCTCATCGTGCTGATGGCACAGATGGGCAGCTTCGTCCCGGCTTCCTCCGCCCGCATCTCCATCTGCGACGCCATCTTCACGAGAGTCGGCGCCTCCGATGACCTCGCGTCCGGACAGTCCACCTTCATGGTCGAGATGAACGAGGTGGCCACCATCCTGAAGAACGCGACCCGCCAGAGCCTCATCATCCTCGATGAGATCGGCCGCGGCACGTCCACTTTCGACGGTATGGCCATCGCGAAGGCCGTCCTTGAATACGTCTGCAACAAACGCAAGATCGGGGCCAAGACCCTGTTCGCCACCCATTACCATGAGCTGACGGACATGGAGGAGGAACTCCCCGGCATCAAGAACTACAACATCGCCTGCAAGAAGCGGGGCGACGACATCATCTTCCTGCGCCGCATCGTCCCCGGCCCGGCGGACGGCAGCTACGGCATCGAAGTGGCCAAGCTCGCCGGTGTCCCGAACCCGGTCGTGAAGCGGGCGAGGGAAGTGCTGAAAGAGATCATCGACGAACAGGAGCGCACGGGAGGCGTCCTGAAAGTTCCGACGGAGGTGCCGGAAGAGAGCGGTACATCGCCCGAGGACTTCCAGATCAGCTTCACGAGCCACGCGTCCGATGAGATCCTCGACGAACTGAAAGCGCTGGACGTCAACACGTTCACTCCCATCGAGGCGATGAACTATCTGTACGACCTGTCCAGGCGCGCGAAGGAATCGTAACGTAACAAATAGAAAGGAGGGGCACCATGGCAAAGATCAATGTACTGCCGAAACACATCGCGGACCTCATTGCCGCCGGCGAAGTCGTCGAACGGCCGTCGTCTGTCATCAAGGAACTGATGGAGAACGCCATCGACGCCGGTGCCACTTCTCTGACGGTGGAGATCAAGAACGGCGGTGTCACCTACATGCGGGTCACCGACAACGGCTCCGGCATTCTGCGGGACGACATCCGCAACGCGTTCGTGAGCCATGCCACCTCTAAAATCCTGAACGAAGAAGACCTCCACGGCATCGGGACCCTCGGGTTCCGGGGCGAGGCCCTGGCCTCCATCTGCGCGGTCTCGAGGGTCGATGTCCTGACCCGCACCGCGGACGATGACGTCGGAACGGTCTACAAGATCGAAGGCTCCGAAGAAATCCTGCTGAGCGACGCGGGCTGCCCGCAGGGGACGACCATCGTCGTCAAGGACCTCTTCTACAACACGCCCGCCCGCATGAAGTTCTTAAAGAAGGACGTCACGGAGGGCAACAGTGTGGCCGGCGTCGTCGACCGCATCGCGCTGTCCCACCCCGAGATCTCCATCCGGTTCATCCGTGACGACAAGCAGATCCTGGTGACGCCCGGCAACGGGAACCTCAAGTCCACCATCTACTCGGTCTTCGGCAAGGACTTCTCGAACGCGCTGCTCGAGACCTCCTATGAGCTGAACGGTGTCTCCGTCGAAGGCTTCGTCTCGAAGCCCACCGCGAGCCGCCCGAACCGCTCCATGCAGTTCTTCTTCCTGAACGGCCGCCTCGTCAAGAGCGCGACGGCGTCTGCCGCCCTGGACCGGGCCTACAAGGACTCCATCATGGTCGGCAAGTTCCCGGCCTGTGTACTGAACATCACGCTGCCCTTCGAAATGGTGGATGTCAACGTGCACCCCGCCAAGACCGAAGTGCGCTTTTCCAATGAACGCCCCGTGTTCGACGCGGTCTACTACGCCGCCAAGAACGCCATTACGGTCAAGGACACCCCGAACCGTCTGACCCTTGCCCAGCAGGAAGTCCGGCGTCAGGGGAACTTCAAACCGGAGACCGGCGAACAGCTGAAACTCGACAAAAAGAAACTCGGCCGGACCGAACTGCCGGAGAAGATCGAAGGTTTCTGGTCGAAGGAACTCCCGAAGGAGTGGGAGCGGAAGGGGAGCGGCTCTTACAAAAAGAAGACGGTCGCGAAACAGCCGGAAGAACCAGTGGCCCCGACGCCGACCCCGCTGACCGCGTCTGACAAGCCCGTCGCCGAAACGACGAAGACTCCGGAAGTGGAAGCGGCTGTCGAGGAACTGAAGCGCGAAGCGTTCGCCGAACCGGCGGCTCCGAAGGCTCCGGAAGCGCCGAAAGCTGCGGAAACGCCAAAGGCAGAAGGTCCCGTGCCCTATGTCCGCAAGGCAGACCGCCCGGCGGAGGAGCCAAAACCGGAGCCCGTCAAAATAGTCGAACCGCAGGAGGAACTCCCGGTGGTCGAAGACCTTCCGGTCGTGCCCTTCTCCGAAGAGACCGAACTGCCGGACTTCCGCATCATCGGCGAAGCGTTCAAGACGTACATCCTCGTCGAACTCGAAGGTAAGATGCTGATGGTCGACAAACACGCGGCCCACGAACGGATCCTCTACGACCGGCTCATCGCCAACAAGGAACCGGTCCAGTCCCAGATGCTGCTGATGCCCGTGACCGTCTCCCTTTCCAAGGAAGAGTATTCCGCGGTCCTAGAGCACACCGACCTCATGAAGGAAGCGGGCTTTGACGTCTCAGACTTCGGTCCCGGCCTCGTCGCGGTCCGGGAAGTGCCGGTCATGCTCATCAAAGAGGACGTCACCCAGCTCATCTCCGAGATCGCCGGGCGTCTTCTCGACAAGAGCGACCCGACCCCGGAGAAGCTCAACTGGATGTACAAGAACATCGCCTGCCGCGCCGCGGTCAAAGCCGGGGACGACACCCCGCCCGCCGAGCAGGAGAAGTTCATCGAATATGTCCTGTCCCACCGCGATGTACGGTACTGTCCCCACGGACGCCCCATCCTCATCGAGATGACGAGACCGGAACTGGAGAAGACCTTCGGGCGCATCCAGCTGAAGACCGGCCCGAGCATCCGGCAGACCGTTCGCAGGAAGAAAAAATAATTGACAAAGTTTTCCACAGGGACTATAATTCTCGCAGAAACACAGCAAAGGCGCTGTACCACCGCGGTACAGCGTCTCTTTTTTTAGGAGGAAACCATATGGGAATGAACAATGTTCCGGAGATCTTCGGCAGCCTCGTCTTCTCGGACGAAGTCATGCATGAACGGCTCCCCAACCAGACCTATCGTGCGCTGAAAGAGGCGACGGCCAACAACCAGCCCCTGGACCCGGACATCGCACAGCAGGTCGCCAGCGCCATGAAGACCTGGGCCGTGGAAAAAGGTGCCACGCACTACACCCACTGGTTCCAACCCATGACCGGTGTCACCGCGGAGAAGCACGACAGCTTCATCACTCCGGTGGGCGACGGCAAGATCATCATGGATTTCTCCGGTAAAGAGCTCATCCGTTCGGAACCGGATGCCTCGTCGTTCCCGTCGGGCGGCATCCGTTCCACTTTCGAAGCGAGGGGCTACACCGCCTGGGACCCGACCTCTCCGGCCTTTATCAAGGATGACACCCTGTGCATCCCGTCCATCTTCTGCTCCTACGGCGGACAGGTCCTCGACAAGAAGACCCCGCTGCTCCGCTCCATCCAGGCGATGGACAAGCAGGCCATGCGCATCGTCAACATCTTCGGCAACCCCACCGGCGCGAAGCACTGTCACTCCTCCGTTGGCGGTGAGCAGGAGTATTTCCTCATCGACCGCGACCTCTTCAACGAGCGGGAAGACCTCGTCACCACCGGCCGCACGCTCTTCGGCGCCAAGCCCCCGAAGGGTCAGGAGATGGAAGACCACTACTTTGGTACCATCAAACCGGCGGTCAAGGCGTTCATGGCAGACCTCGACGTCGAACTGTGGAAACTGGGCGTCTACGCCAAGACCGAACACAGCGAAGTCGCTCCGTCTCAGCACGAGATGGCGCCGATCTATACGGAGACCAACGTTGGTACCGACCAGAACCAGCTGACGATGGAGATCATGAAATCGGTCGCGAAGAAACACAACCTCGCGTGCCTCATCCATGAGAAACCCTTTGCCGGCATCAACGGTTCCGGCAAGCACAACAACTGGTCCATCACGACCGACACCGGCATCAACCTGTTCAAACCCGGTAAGGACCCGTACAACAACCTCCAGTTCCTCGTCATGCTGGCCGCCGTGGTCAAGGGCGTCGACGAGTACCAGGACCTGCTCAGAGCCTGTGTCGCGAGCCCCGGGAACGACCACCGTCTCGGCGCCGATGAGGCACCGCCCGCCATCGTCTCCATCTACCTCGGCGACGACCTGCTGGCCCTGGAGACCGCCATCGAAGCCGGCGAGCAGATGGAAGCCATCAAGGCTTCCGAGATGAAGTCCGGCGTCAAGTTCATCCCGAAATTCAAGAAGGACAATACGGACCGCAACCGTACATCGCCCTTTGCCTTCACCGGCAACAAGTTCGAATTCCGTATGGTGGGCTCCTCCGCGTCTCTGGCGGGCCCCAACACCATGCTGAACACCATCCTCGCCGAAGAGCTCGAAGGCTTTGCGGACATCCTGGAAGGCGTTCCGGAAGAGGAACTCGAAGAGCGTGTCCGTGCCCTTGTGCGCAAGACGTTCAAAGAGCATTCCCGCATCATCTTCAATGGCAACAACTACTCCGATGAGTGGGTCGTCGAAGCGGAGCGCAGAGGCCTCGAGAACTTGCGGACCTGCGCGGACGCGTTCCCGGCCTACATCCGTGAGAAGAACCTCGCCCTCGTCGAGAAGCACAAGATCTACACCCGCGAGGAACTTACCTCCCGGTACGAGATCTCGATGGACACCTACTGCAAGACCCTGCACATCGAGGCCCTCACCATGGCAGACATGGTCAAGAAGAGCATCTACCCGAGCGTCCTTGCATACATGACGACCGTCGCCGACTCCATCCGGGTGAAGGAGGCCATCTCGACGAACGTGCCCCACGAGAGCGAGAGCGAACTGCTGACCTCTCTGGCAGCCCTGTCCGACAGCCTCATGAAGAAGTGCAAGGCTCTGGAAGCAGCCCTTGCCAGCGCGGAGAAGAGCGAGGACATCAAAGTCGAAGCCATCTACTACCGGGACAATGTTTTCCCGGCGATGCAGGAGATGCGCGCGGTGGCCGACGAACTCGAGACCATCACCGCCAAGGACTACTGGCCGTTCCCGACCTACACCGACCTCATCTACAGCGTCAACTGAACAGAACACTACGAATACAGCCGACCCGCAAAGGGTCGGTTGTTTTTTTGCCGCTTCTATATTAGAATGGATAGACGACCATTACGGAAGGAAGGGGGGAGAGCGCTATGAAACTGCTGCTCATCTGCGACCGGGCAGACATTTCGGAAAAATTGACATCTGTACTGGCAGCCTGGGCCGAGACGCAGCCGGAAAAGACGGCCCGGGTCTACACCGCCTCCTCGAGCGTCGAAGGCCGGACCCTCGCACAGGAACACGACTGCGACGTCATCCTTCTCTATTTTCCCCTCGAAGGGGCTCTGGGCGATGAACCGGCCGTACAGCTCTCACGCCTCACGGGAGCTTCCGTCATCGTCATCACGCCGGAGAAAGTCGCCGAACAGATGCGGGAGAAACTGGCGGGGAAGGGCGTTCTCCTGGCGACGACCCCGCTGCGCAAGCACGAGTTCTTCAGCACCCTGACCGCCGGCGTCGTCCTCAGCAAACGGACCCGGGGGCTGCAGGAGGAGAACGAACGGCTCCGGGCGAAGCTTTCTGAGCAGAAGACCGTCGAGCACGCGAAGCTCCTTCTGGTCGAATGTCTCAAACTCAGTGAGGAACAGGCCCACAAGTACATCGAGCGGGAAGCGATGGAGCTCCGGGAGAGCCGGGTGGAAGTCGCCAGGCGCATCATCAGCACCTATCAGAGCTGAACGCCCGGAAGGGTCTTAAAAAACTGACAAAGAATGCCCCGTTGCCTTGAATCCTTTGTGCAACTTGGGTATAATAGAACCAAGAAAAAATAGTAAGTGGAGGATAATCATTATGATATCTCTGATCATTGGCAATAAAGGTTCCGGAAAGACCAAGCACCTCATCGACGAAGTCAACAAGGCCCTTGCCTCTTCCAACGGACACGTCGTCTGTGTGGAAAAGATGATGAAACTGACCTATGAGATCAAACCGCAGGTCCGTCTCATCAACGCCGACGAGTTCCTCGTCAGCGGCTACGACATGTACTATGGCTTCCTCGCCGGTCTCTGCTCCAGAGATGCCGACATCACGGACATCCTTTGCGACGGTACTCTTCGCATCGGCGGCCGCGATCCGGAAGACCTTGCCAACTTCCTTGAAAAGGTCGACAAGCTGTCCAAGATCACCGGTGTCAAATTCACCTTCACCATCTCCGAAGACGAGTCCGAAGTTCCGGAACGCGTGTTCGAGTTCTGTGAAAAGATCTGACCCTGAAACCCTGCGGCGGAGAAAAGCAAAATCGGCTTTTCTCCGCCGTTTTTTCGGTTGACAAACCCATTTGCAGACCGTATAATACTACTCGCATGTTTGACTGTAACGAATGCACGGCAAAGGAGTGACCCCTATGTTCAAAGTGGAACTCGAAGCCATCTTCAACCGGGTCGGGGAACAGCTCACGCTGGACCGCGAGACCACGTTTGGAGAAACGCCCGTGCACATCCACGGTGTCATCCGAAACACTGCGGGAGTCGTTTACAGCGACGCGACCATCGAGACGGAACTGCATACCGTCTGCGACCGCTGCGCATGCGACGTGGTACGACCTCTCAAAGTGCCCTTCGTCCACACCTTCGTTCCGGAAGTCCATAACGAAGACACCGACGACTACATCGTGCTCCCGGACCTGGTCCTGGACCTCGATGCACTGGCCGAAGAGGACGTCGTACTCAACCTTCCGTCGAAGGTCCTCTGCAAAGAGGACTGCAAAGGTCTCTGCCCCCAGTGCGGCAAGAACCTGAACGACGGTCCCTGCGACTGCAAGGAGCCTGTGGACCCTAGGCTCGCAGGTCTTCTAGATTTATTAAATTGAGGGGGTAACTGTAACATGGCAGTACCGGCAAGAAAGACTTCCAAAGCCAGAAGAGACAAGAGACGTTCCAACGTCTGGAAGATGGATGCACCTGAGCTCGTCAGATGCCCGCAGTGCGGCGAGTACAAGAGACCGCACAGAGTATGTCTGGAATGTGGCTACTATAACGGCAGAAAAGTCATCGACAAGGACTAAGACGTTTCTGTTCATATCTACGGCGAATCAAGGTGGAGAAGAGCATCCTTCCCCGCCTTTTAGTCGTTATATCGATTATTTTGGAGGTGTGCGAACATGTCAAAACCGGTCGTTGCGATCGTCGGCAGACCGAACGTGGGCAAGTCCACCTTATTCAACAAACTGATCGGCCAGCGGCTCTCCATCGTCGATGACACGCCCGGTGTCACCCGGGACCGCATCTACGGAGACTGCGAATGGCTTGGACATACCATGCTGCTGGTGGACACCGGCGGCATCGAGCCCTATTCCGATGACATCATCCTGTCCCAGATGCGCCGTCAGGCCCAGCTCGCCATCGACAGCGCCGAGGTGATCATCCTCGTCACCGATGTCCGGGACGGCGTGGTCGCCACCGATCTCGAAGTGGCATCCATGCTCCAGAAGAGCGGAAAACCGGTGGTCCTCTGCGTCAACAAGTGCGACGCGGTGGGTGAACTGCCGGCCGACTTCTACGAGTTCTACAACTTAGGGCTCGGCGACCCCATCGCGGTCTCGTCCGTCCACGGCAGAGGCACGGGCGATCTGCTGGATGCCGTATTACAGCATCTGCCCGCAGATGCCGGCACCGAGGAAGAGGACTTCGTCATCAAAGTCGCCGTCATCGGCAAACCCAACGTGGGCAAGTCTTCGCTCGTCAACGCGCTGTGCGGGGAAGAGCGGACCATCGTCTCGAGCATTGCGGGCACCACCCGTGACTCGACCGACACACTCATTGAAAACGAGAACGGTTCCTTCCTGTTCATCGATACCGCGGGCCTTCGCCGTAAATCGCGCGTCGACGAACGCATCGAGAAGTACAGCGTCATCCGGGCGAAGATGGCCATCGAACGGGCGGACGTCTGTGTCATCATGATCGACGCTCTGGAAGGGTTCACCGAACAGGACAGTAAGGTCGCGGGCCTCGCCCACGAAGCGGGTAAAGCCTGCATCATCGCCGTCAACAAGTGGGACGCCTACGAAAAAGACGGCAAGACCATGCAGAACTACCGCAAGAAGCTCGAGAACGACTTCTCCTTCATGTCTTACGCGCCCATCGTCTTCATCTCCGCGAAGACCGGTCAGAGGCTGAACAACCTCTACGAACTCATCACGTTCGTCAACGACCAGAACAGCATGCGCATCTCGACGGGCAAGCTCAACGACGTGCTCGCCATGGCCACCGCCAGGGTGCAGCCTCCGACGGACAAAGGCAAGCGTCTGAAGATCTATTACATCACCCAGGCGTCGACCCGTCCGCCCACATTCGTCTGCTTTGTAAACAAAAAAAACCTTTTCCATTACAGCTATCAGCGGTATATTGATAATCAAATCCGCGAGGTCTTCGGCCTTGACGGTACCCCGACCCGCTACATCATCCGTGAGCGGGATCAGAAGGGAAAGAACAGCACAAAGTAGAACAGGAGTTGCTTCCCCATGGAAATGCAAATGGAATTCGCGCGCAAACTGCCGACCCCGCTGGAGCTCAAGAACCAGTTCCCGGTCAGTGAGCGTGTGAAACAAGTGAAAGAAGAACGCGACGCAGAACTTGCCGACATCTTTGAAGGCCGCAGCGACAAACTGTGCCTCATCATCGGCCCCTGCTCCGCAGACCGCGAAGACGCGGTCGTCGACTACATGAACCGCCTCGCGGGCGTCTATGAGAAGGTCAAGGACAAGGTCTTCATCGTCCCGCGTGTCTACACGAACAAACCTCGTACCATCGGCCTCGGCTACAAGGGCATGCTGCACCAGCCGGACCCGGAGAAGGGGGAGGACCTGTTGGAGGGCATCATCGCCATCCGTGAGATGCACCAGCGCATCGCCAACGAGACTGACTTCACCTGTGCCGATGAGATGCTCTACCCGGAGAACCACCGGTACCTCTCGGACCTCCTGTCCTATGTGGCAGTCGGGGCCCGTTCCGCGGAAGACCAGCAGCACCGCATCGTCGCCAGCGGCGTCGGTGTGCCCTGCGGCCTCAAGAACCCCACGAGCGGCGACCTGTCCGTTATGATGAACTCCGTCATTGCGGCGCAGAACGGCCACCGGTTCCTGTACCGCGGCTGGGAAGTCCAGACCGAAGGAAACCCGAGAGCCCACGCCATCATGCGGGGCCGGGTCGACAAATTTGGCCACAACCACCCGAACTATTACTACGAAGACCTCCTCACGGTCCAGCGCCTTTATGAAGAAGCCGGTGCCGTGAACCCGGCGGTCATCGTCGACACGAACCACGCGAACTCCGGAAAGCAGTACAACGAGCAGATCCGCATCGCGAAGGACGTCATCCACAGCGCTCACTACGACAGCACTGTCCGGAAACTCGTCAAGGGTTTCATGGTCGAGAGCTACCTCGTGGACGGCTGCCAGCCCGTCGGCGGCGGTGTATACGGTCAGTCCATCACCGACCCCTGCCTCGGCTGGGAAAAGACCGAAAGACTCATCTACGATCTCGCGGAGATCTGGTAAACAGGAGGACCACTATGACACTGAAAGAGGGAAAAGAGATCGCCCAGCAGAAGTTCCTGGAACTCATGGGAGAAGAGTGGGTCGAGCGCAATGCCCGCACCATTTTTGAGTCGGTGAAGAAGGCCGACAACGACCCGGATATGGTCGTCTACACCCTCTATCAGGCCCTGTATGACGGCTCGTCTCCCGCCAAGGAACTCTGGATGCGGCTCAAGGCCATCCAGGAGGTGCCGGCGAATCCGGAGCACAAGACCGTCTTCGTCCTGGACCTCAAACATGACCGCGTGGAGATCGCGGAAACGTATTGAACAAAAAAGCAGTCCTTCCGGGGCTGCTTTTTTACGTGCGGGCCAATTTACTTTTCTGTGAAATCATATATAATATTAAAAACAAGAATTAGAGAAGTACGAGGTACTGCTATGAAGTTTTCCATGAGGGACCTTCTGGTCCATGCTGACAATCTCATGACTGACGATTTCGTCGCCGGCGGCCCCCGTGTTTCCGACGTGAATGGCTATTCGTTATTTCCCGGTTTTTTTGATGTGCATGTGCATTTCAGAGAGCCGGGTTTTTCTTATAAAGAGACCATTCTGACCGGAAGCCAGGCAGCGGCCCACGGCGGTTTCACCGGTGTCGCCACCATGCCGAACCTCGACCCGGTGCCCGACAGCCTTGAGCACCTGAAGGTCGAGCAGGACATCATCGACCGGGACGCCGTCATCGACTGTTACCCCTACGCCTCCCTGACGGTGGGCGAACTGGGGGAGGAAATCGTCCCCATCGAGGAACTGGCACCCCATGTCTTCGCCTTCTCCGACGACGGCCGGGGCATCCAGACCGCCGACATGATGAAAGAGCTGATGACCAGAGCTGCCGCGGTCGACAAGATCGTCTGCGCCCACTGTGAGATCAACAAGTTCTCCGACAAGGGGTACATCCACGCGGGCAACTATGCAAGACTTCACGGCCACCGGGGGCAGAACCCCGAGAGCGAGATCGCCGAGATCCGCCGGGACATCATCCTCGCGGAACAGACCGGCTGCCGTTACCACGTCTGCCATGTGTCTGTGGCGGCAGGCCTGGACCTCGTCCGCAAGGGAAAAGAGCGGGGCGTCGACGTCTCCTGTGAGACCGGTCCCCACTACATCGTCCTCGACGACAGCAAACTCCTCGAAGAGGGCCGGTTCAAGATGAACCCGCCGCTGCGTTCCTCGGAAGACCGCGTCTCCATCATCGACGCCATCAAGGACGGAACCATCGACATGATCGCCACCGACCACGCGCCTCATTCCGAAGACGAGAAGGACAAGGGCCTCGCGAACAGTGCCTTCGGCATCGTCGGCATCGAGACCTCGTTCCCGATCTGCTATACCTACCTCGTCAAACCCGGCCACATCACACTCGACCGTCTCATCGAGCTGATGGCCATCAACCCGAGAGTCCGCTTCGGCGTCCCCTTCAAGAAGGGCGACTTCACGGTCTGGGACCTGAACGACAAGTACGCGGTAAACCCCGACGAGTTCCTCTCGAAGGGCCGTGCCACTCCCTTCACCGGCATGGAAGTCTACGGACGCTGTCTTCTGACCGTCCATGAAGGAAAAGTCGTTTACCAGGCGGACGATGTGGAGGTCACCGAATGATTCAGAACACTTTCACGGTCTGCTCCAACCGGGCACTGACCGATACCGTATACCGCATGGTGCTGGAGGGTCCCCTCGAGGGCTCCATCACCGCACCGGGCCAGTTCGTGAACCTGAAGCTGCCCGGGTACTACCTGCGCCGTCCTATCTCCGTCTGTGAGTGGACGGAGGACACCGTGACGCTCATCTACAAAGTGGTGGGCCACGGGACGGAAGCCATGGCGGCCACTCCGGTGGGTGAGTCCTTCGACCTGCTTGCCGGTCTCGGCAACGGTTTCAACACCGCTCTCTCGGGCGATGCACCGCTCCTCATCGGAGGCGGCGTCGGCATCCCGCCGCTCTTCGGCCTGTGCAAGGCACTGCTGGCGGAGGGGAAGAGCCCCAGCGTCATCCTCGGCTTCAACACGGCGGAGGAGATCTTCCTGAAAGAAGAGTTCGAAGAACTGCTGAAGGACACGAACGGCAGCGTCTATGTGACCACCGTCGACGGGTCCGCCGGCACGAAGGGCTTCGTGACCGATGTCATGAAAGACCTCGACTACACGTTCTTCTACACCTGCGGCCCCATGCCGATGTTTCGGGCTATCGAGTCGGTGGCGAAGACCTCCGGCCAGTACAGCTTCGAAGAGCGGATGGGCTGCGGATTCGGCGCCTGCATGGGCTGCTCCATCCAGACGAAAGAAGGAAACAAGAGGGTCTGTAAAGACGGCCCGGTGCTGATGAGGGAGGAGATCTTATGGTGAACACGAAAGTGACCCTGTCCGGTCTCGAACTGGACAACCCGGTCATCCCCGCCAGCGGCACCTTCGGCTTCGGCTACGAGTTTGCCGACCTCTACGACATCGACTGCCTTGGCAGCATCGCCCTCAAGGGCACGACCCGGGAACCGCGGTTCGGAAACCCCACACCGCGCATCGCCGAATGCACCGAGGGCCTCATCAACTCGGTGGGCCTGCAGAACCCCGGCGTCGACAAAGTCATCTCGGAGGAACTCCCGAAGCTTGCGAAGGTGTTCCACAAACCGGCCGTCGCGAACATCTCCGGCTTCTCGGTCGAAGACTATGTGGTGGCCTGCGAGAAACTCGACAAAGAAGACCAGATCGGGCTCCTGGAAGTCAACATCAGCTGTCCCAACGTCCACAATGGCGGCATGTCCTTCGGGACGGATCCGAACAGTGCGGCGGAGGTGACGAAGGCCGTCAAGGCCGTGACCACCAAGCCCGTTTACATGAAGCTGAGCCCCAATGTCACCGACATCGCGGAGATCGCCTGCGCCTGCAAAGAGGCGGGGGCCGACGGCATCAGCCTCATCAATACACTCATGGGGATGCGTATTTCCCTGAAGACACAGAGACCCGTCATCGCCAACAAGATGGGCGGCTTTTCCGGCCCCGCCATCTTCCCGGTCGCGGTGCGCATGGTCTGGCAGGTCTATGAGGCCACCGGACTGCCCATCATCGGCATGGGCGGCGTCCAGAGCGCGGAAGACGTGTTGGAACTCATGCTGGCCGGTGCCACGGCGGTCGAAGTCGGCGCGGCGAACCTCGTCGATCCGATGGCTTCGAAAAAGATCATCGAAGCCCTGCCGGAGACCATGGAGAAATACGGGTTCACAAGCCTTACGGATATCATAGGAGGAGCACACTAATGGGTAAAGACGTCATCATCGCCTGCGACTTCGCGGGCCGCGATCAGACCATCCGCTTTCTGGAACAGTTCGGGAACGAACGGCCGTTCGTCAAGATCGGCATGGAGCTGTTCTACGCCGCCGGTCCGGACATCGTCCGGGAACTGAAGGCCAGAGGCCACAAGGTCTTCCTCGACCTCAAATGCCACGACATCCCGAACACCGTCGGCAAGACGATGAAGGTCCTGTCCACACTGGGCGCCGACATCGTGAACCTGCACGCGGCGGGCACCCGTGCCATGATGGAAGCCGCCATGGAGGGCGTCACCCGTCCCGACGGCAGCCGTCCGCTGGTCATCGCCGTCACGCAGCTGACTTCCACTTCGGAAGAGCGCATGCGCAGTGAACTCCTCATTGACGCCGGCATGCAGGAGACCGTCCTGCACTACGCCGAAAACGCCAGAGACGCCGGGCTCGACGGGGTCGTCTGTTCTCCGCTGGAGGCAGAGGCCATCCACAAGCGCTGCGGCGATATGTTCCTGACCGTCACGCCGGGCATCCGCTTCGCGGACGGCGACGTCGGGGATCAGGTCCGGATCATGACCCCGGACAAAGCAAGAGCCAATTCCGACTACATCGTGGTCGGGCGTCCCATCACCGCTGCCGATGATCCGGTGGCCGCCTGGAGACGCTGTGTCCGCGAATTCGTCGATTGATTACAGGGAGGATTATGAACATGAGCAAACAGATCGCGAAAGACCTTCTCAGCATCCGCGCGGTGTTCCTGAGACCGGACGACCCCTTCACCTGGGCTTCCGGCATCAAGAGCCCCATCTACTGTGACAACCGCCTGGTCCTGTCCGACCACAAGGTCCGCACCGATGTGGAAACAGGTCTTATGGAGGTCATAAAAGAAAACTACCCTGAGGTGGAAGTCCTGATGGGCACCTCCACCGCCGGTATTGCACACGCGGCGATCATCGCCCAGATGATGGAACTCCCCATGGGTTATGTCCGCGGCGGCAATAAGGACCACGGCAGACAGAACCGCATCGAAGGCAAACTGGAGGCCGGCCAGAAGGTCGTCGTCGTCGAAGACCTCATCTCCACCGGCGGCAGCGTCATCGATGTCGTCGACGCCCTGAGAGAAGCCGGTGCCGATGTCCTCGGTATCGTCAGCATCTTCACCTACGGCATGCAGAGATCCGTCGACCGCCTCGCCGCGGCCGATGTCAAGAACGTCAGCCTGACCAACCTCGATACGCTCATCGAAGCGGCCGTCGAGGAGAACTACATCCAGCCCGGCGATGCCGACCGCATCCGCAAGTTCCGCGACAACCCCTCGGACGAGAGCTGGATCGGAGGAGACGAATAAGATGACCAAAGATCTGATCGATATCCTGCAGCTGAGCCGGGAAGAGATCGATGAGCTCATCGCGACCGCGGGGGTCATCATCGAGCACCCGGACGTCTATGCGCACAAGTGTGACGGCAAGAAGATCGCCACATTGTTCTATGAGGCCTCGACCCGCACCCGTCTGAGCTTCGAGTCCGCCATGCTCGAACTGGGCGGCAACGTCATCGGGTTCTCCTCGGCCACCGACAGCTCCGTCTCCAAAGGCGAGAGCGTGGCCGATACCGCGCGGACCGTCGAGTGCTTCGCCGACATCATCGCGATGCGCCATCCGAAAGAGGGCGCGCCCTATGTGGCCGCGAACAACGTCGACATCCCGGTCATCAACGCGGGCGACGGCGGACATAACCATCCGACCCAGACCCTGACCGACCTCCTGACCATCTCCCGGGAAAAGGGCCGTCTCGACAACCTCGTCATCGGCTGCTGCGGAGACCTCAAGTTCGGCCGGACCGTCCATTCGCTCATCGCCGCCATGGCCCGGTATGAGAACGTCAAATTCGTCCTCATCTCTCCGGAAGAGCTGAAGATCCCGGAGCATGTCCGCACCGAGATCCTCGACAAGGGCCACATCGAGTACGAGGAGACTGACTCCCTCGAGAACGCGATGCCGAACCTCGACGTCCTCTACATGACCCGTGTCCAGAGAGAACGCTTCTTCAACGAAGCCGACTACCTGCGTCTGAAGGACACTTACATCCTGACGCCGGACAAGCTGACCTACGCCAAGTACGACCTGTCCATCCTGCATCCGCTGCCCCGTGTCAACGAGATCTCCGTCGAGATCGACAAGGACCCGCGCGCCTGCTACTTCAAACAGGTCCGTTACGGAAAATACATCCGCATGGCACTCATTCTGAAACTTCTGGGGGTGGACTGACATGATCATAGGCACTATCGTAGACGGTCTCGTCATCGACCATATCCCCGCCGGGAGAGCGATGGAACTGTACCACTACCTGGGGCTCGACCGCCTTCAGTGTGAGGTCGCCATCATCAAGAACGCGTCCAGCGAAAAGCTGGGGCGCAAGGACATCATCAAAATCGGTGAAGTCATCGACCTCGACCAGGATATCCTCGGCTTCATCAGCCCCAATATCACGGTCAACGTCATTCGCAATGGAGAGAAAGTCGACAAGATGCACCCGGAACTGCCCGAGAAGATCTCGGACGTCATCCGCTGCCGGAACCCCCGGTGCATCACGTCCATCGAGCAGGAACTTCGTCAGGTATTCAAGCTGACTGACCGGGAGACTGCGACGTATCGGTGCATCTACTGTGACACGAAGGCGCCGAAACAGAAATTCTAAGGAGGACTCCTTCGTTGCTTGAAGTCAGAAATATCTGCAAAAAGTATGTGACCGGCGACCTCACGCAGGTCGCACTCGACAACGTCTCTCTGACGCTGAGAGACAATGAATTCGTCGCCATCCTGGGCCCCAGCGGGTCCGGGAAAACGACGCTTTTGAACGTCATCGGCGGACTCGACCGGTATGACTCCGGCGACCTCGTCATCGACGGCGTCTCAACAAAAGAATACAAGGACAAGGACTGGGACTCCTACCGCAACCATACGGTCGGGTTCGTGTTCCAGAACTACAACCTCATCGCGCATCAGAGCGTGCTTGCCAACGTCGAACTGGCGCTGACCATCTCGGACGTGCCCGCCTCTGAACGGAAGGCCCGCGCGAAAGAGGCGCTGGAGAAAGTCGGCCTCGGGGACCAGACCCACAAGAAGCCGAACCAGCTTTCCGGCGGACAGATGCAGCGTGTCGCCATTGCCCGTGCCCTCGTCAACGACCCGGACATTATCCTGGCCGACGAGCCCACCGGCGCCCTCGACTCGAAGACCTCGGTGCAGATCATGGACCTTCTGAAAGAGGTGGCCGAAGACCGCCTCGTCATCATGGTCACCCATAACCCGGACCTCGCGAACGAGTACGCGACCCGGATCATCAACCTGAAAGACGGTCAGATCATCTCGGACTCCATGCCCGTCGAAGCCGGGGAACAGGAGACGGTCCATGAAAAACCGCCCAAGACCAGCCTCGGGTTCCTGACGGCGCTGAGCCTGTCCATCAACAACCTGATGACCAAGAAGGGCCGTACCTTCCTGACCGCCTTTGCCGGCTCCGTCGGCATCATCGGCATCGCCCTCATCCTGGCGCTCTCCAACGGCGTCAACGACTACATCCGAGGCATCGAAGGCCAGATGCTGGGCTCTTATCCGGTCCAGCTTACCCAGTCGTCCCTCGACCTCGAGAGCATGATGAACACGGAAGAAGGGGGAGGCGACCTGTTCGGCAGTTTCTCCTCGTCCTCCGATGAAGAAGAGGACAGTGGTTCGCGACGGACCACCCGCGCGAAGAGCAAGGAAGACGTCGCGAAGGAAGACGGCTTCGAGTCCTACAACATGGTGGCCGGTTCCCTCAGTGCCACCGAAGAACTCCTGAAGACCAACGACCTCAAGACCTTCAAGAAATACCTCGACGCGAACCAGAGCAAACTGAAGGACAGTATCACGGCGGTCGAGTACAACTACAACCTGACCCCGCAGATCTTCCGAAACGACAAAAAGAACGGCCTCGTCAAAGTCAGCCCGGCAACGCTGTCCGTCCAGAACGTGACCGGTGTCGACTACTCCGAACTGTTCGGAGACTTCGGCTCGAACTTCGGCGGCCTGTCCTCCACCTGGACCCAGCTCGTCTCCAACCAGTCCCTGCGTGAACAGCAGTATGATCTGGTGGAAGGGGAGTGGCCCTCCTCGAAGAACGAAGTGGCCCTCATCCTGAACTCCCAGAATCACGTGTCCGACTATGTCCTCTACACCATCGGCATGCTCGACATCAGCGACATGAACAAGATGGTCGAGAAGGCCAAGGCCGGCAAAACGGTCAAGGACGAGACCCACAAGTTCGACTACAACGACGCCATCGGCCTCAAGTTCCGTGCGTTCGCGCCGGCGGAACTCTACCGCAAGTCCGGCGATGTCTACGTCGACAAGTCCGAGGACTCCAAGTTCGTCACCTCCAAACTGAAGGACGGCGACGGTGTGGAACTGACCATCACCTGTGTCCTCCGGGCCGATGAAGACGCCAATGTCGGCAGCGGTGTCGGCTACGATGCCGCCCTTACGAGCTACCTTCTGGACACCACGGCGGAGACCGGTGTCGTGAAGGCTCAGCTGAAAAACAAGAAGACCAACGTCCTGACCGGCAAGAAGTTCTCCGACGAACAGAAGGCCTCTCAGGAAAACAATATCCTGTTCTCGTCCGGCATGTTCCCGATGCCGACCGCCCTCGTGAACGAGACGCCCGCGGCCGAGCCCCTCGGCTTCTACCAGGGTGATGTGAACCCCACCGACGTGTCGTTCCTGCTGCCGGGCAAAGGCCCCGCGTCCAAGGTCATCTCGGACATCGAGGACTTCCTGTTCCAGACCCTCACGGACCTGTTCCTGAAACTGTTCCAGGACCTCGTTCCCCAGGACCTGGTCGGGAAACTCGTCCAGCGCTATCTCGACAGTCTGACCGACGAACAGAAGGCGCAGATCGCCCAGCAGTTCATGGGCAGCTTCACCGAGGCGGACCTCGAGCAGCTGGTCAAGGACTACGCTTCCCAGATGAGTGAAGAGGACATGGCCGCCATCATCCAGCAGGTCATGGGTTCCTTCAGCCAGGAAGACATCCAGAAGCTGGTGAAGCAGTATGTGGACAGCCTGTCCGAGCAGGACATCCAGAACATGATCGCTGCGGCGATGGGCGATATGTCGGAAGAAGACCTTGCCAATATGGTCCAGAGCTACCTCGGTTCCATGGACCAGGCGCAGATCCAGAAGATGCTGCAGGACTACATCATGCAAAATCAGGACATGATCGCCGAAGCCATCCGCACCATGATGAGCGAGGAAGACCTCGAAGCCCTCGTCGCCCAGTTCACCGGCGCCAGCGTCAACACCTATGAAGGCGTGCTCCAGAAGCTCGGCTACCACACGAAGGACGAACCTTCGATGATCTCCATCTATCCCTCCAACTTTGAAGGGAAGGAGGCCATCGTGAAGTTCATCGACGAGTACAACGCACAGATCAAGGACGACTCGGAGAAAGTGACTTACACCGACCTCATCGCGACGGTCACGTCCTCCATCACGAAGATCGTTGATACGATCAGCTACGTGCTCATCGCGTTCGTGGCCATCTCCCTGATCGTCTCGAGCATCATGATCGCCATCATCACGTACATCTCCGTTCTGGAGCGGACCAGAGAGATCGGCGTCCTGCGCGCCATCGGTTCATCGAAGAACGACATCTCGAAGATCTTCAACGCCGAGACCTTCATCGAAGGCCTGTTTTCCGGTATCCTCGGCATCGTGGTCACGATGCTGCTGTGTATTCCCGCGAACGCCATCGCGCGACAACACGTCGACATCGACCGGGTCGCGCATCTGCCGCTGCAGTATGCGCTGGTGCTCATCCTCATCAGTGTCATCCTGACGTTCATCGCCGGTTTCATCCCGTCGCGGATCGCCGCGAAGAAAGATCCTGTGGCTGCTCTGCGCAGTGAATGATCCAGCCTGTTTTTTATACGCGAGAAAAAAAGTGTAAAAAAAGTTGCCTGAAACTATAGAATTCAGCGCTTTTGTGTGCTAAACTATTTTTTAAGTTGTTTAGAATTTGGACACAAAAATAACGGAGGTTACGGGAATGGCACAGAGAACCGAAAAAGCCATTGCGAATGCGCTGAAGAAGCTGCTTGCGAAACGTCCCCTGAACAAGATCACCATCAGTGATATTGCGAATGAATGCGGCATCAATCGCATGACCTTCTACTACCATTATCGCGATGTTTACGATCTTATCGAATGTATCGCCGACGAGGAACTGAAAGGTGCCCTCGAAGGGAAGCGGACACTGGCCGACTGGCAGGAGGGCATCCTCAAGCTGATGACGGTCATGAAGAACGATAAGGCGTTCTACACCGGCGTCTACAACTCCCTCGACCAGCACAAGACGTTCGACTATGTCTACAAACTGGTGGCAGACCTTCTTCAGGAAGGGTTCGACCAGGTCCCGTCCACGGTACGGGTCTCGGCGGAGGACAAACAGTTCATCGTCGACTTCTACGCCTACGCGTTCTGCGGGCTTCTGCTCCAGTGGGTACGCAGAGGCATGAAAGAAGAACCGGCCGTTCTGGTCGAACGGATGGGCAAACTCGGAAAGGGCGGTCTTGGAAGAGGCCTCGAAGTGTTTTCGGAGACCATCTGACCGGTCGAACTCGTCCAATGTTTTGTTCATTTTATCGTTTGAATAGCATTGTATATTTCATTTAGACAGTTGTCAGTTTAAACTGATAGGTAGTTCTTTCCAGAACTTTCTTACACTCACTTGCTCGGGTATCCGCTGAAGGTAAGCGCCAATATCTTCCGTGAGGTATTACGAGAAAAAAGCAGCCCCCGTTTCGGGGGTTGCTTTTTTATGCTTTGATGATCGGTGTTCACAGACGGACTTCCTGCCCGAGGTGGAATGAGTAGAGAGATACTTCCCGGACCGGCAGGCCGAGGGTCTCTTCCAGCGCGACCTTGTAGAGGTCCAGCTGGTCCCGGTACCGCTCCGCCAGTTCCTCACCGTTCTTCACCCGGTCGGTCTTGTAGTCGAGGAGGACCATGGTGCCGCTCTCTTCGAACGCGCAGTCGATGATCCCCTGGATGAGGACTTCCTCTTCGGCGTCCGCGCCGCTGAGGGCCTCATCGAACTGACCTGCCGGCAGCAGGATGGCGAACTTGTGCTCCCGCAACACGCGGGGGCTTTTTTTCATGCGCTCGGCGATGGACGACGAGAAGAACTCTCGAACCTGCGCGGGGTCGATGACCGCCGCCTCGTCCGGGAGCAGGAAGCCCCGGTCGACGAGCCGCTGTTTTTCGGTTTCCGCATCCTGTTCCGCGAGGGAAAAGTCCGCGTACTGCATGAACTTGTGGAGACAGGTGCCTCGCTCCGCCGGCGTCATCCCGAGACGGGACAGGGACTCCGGACGGCTCTCCGCGAAGAATTCGGTGGAGAACGGCTTTTCCGCGAGGTGAGAGGCACTGCGCTTGGACAGCGATGCGGCCAGCGCGGCGTGGGGGTACGTCCAGGACATCCGGTCTTTCAGGTCGGAGACCATGGTCTCGTCGACCGGGACGTCTTCAGAAAGGACTTCTTCGGCGGCCTCTGCGTCCGCGGCGTCTTCGCCGTTGTCGATCGTAAAGACGACCGGTGCCGCCTCTTCATTGTCGACGAGCGGCAGCAGGGCGACGGGGCCTTCCGCATCTCTGGCCCGCAGGAGTTTCGCGTCGGGGTGCTGCAGGAACGCGAGCAGGACCCACTGGTAGAAGCTGCTGCAGCGGAGGACTTCTATCTGCGGGACGACGTCGCCGCCGTAGAGCTTCCCGGCCGCGGAGCGGATGGAAGCGGCGAGGGAGTCGTTCGTGCTGTTTTTGTTCGGCGCGTCGAACGCGGTCAGGACCAGCGTCTCCCGGGCTCTCGTCATGGCGACGTAGAGCACACGCAGGGCTTCGGAGCGCTCGCTGCGGAGGCTTGCCTCCCGGATGGCGCTGTGGCACAGCGTGGGGTAGGTGAAGCCGGTGTCCGGCTGCCGCCCCTGCAGACCGATGCCGAGTTCCGGATGCAGGATGAGTTTCCGGCTCAGCTCCGAGTCGTTGAACTTGTGGTTCAGGTCCGCGACGATGCAGACCCGGAACTCGAGTCCCTTGGACTTGTGGATGCTCATGATCTGCACGACGTTCGCGTTGGGGGACAGTGTGGCCGCGGTGTTCAGCGAACTGTCCTGCTCGCCGAGCCGGTCCATGTACCGGACGAACCCGGAGGCGCCGTAGGAGCTGTTCGCGTCGTAGCTGTCGGCGTACTGCAGGAGCATCTGAAGGTTCGCGACCCGCTGCTCGCCGAGGGGCATGGCCCCGACAATGGCGTCATAGGACGTTTCCTCGTAGATGCGCCGCAGGAGTTCTCCGGCTCCCATGGAGACGGAGAGGGTGCGGAACCCGCGCAGGGCTTCGAGGAAGGACACACAATGTGCATCGCCCCGTTTCTCGCCCGCGAGGACTGCTTTGTAGAGGTTGGTATAACGGCTCCCGATGCGTAAGGCGGCCACTTCGTCTTCCGTGAACCCGAAGAGCGGGGACAGGAGGACCGCCAGCAGGGGCACGTCCTGGACCGGGTTGTCGATGACGCTCAGGAAGGAGAGCATGGTCATGACTTCCGGCGTCTCGAGGAACCCGCCGCCCTGCTCCGCGTAGACGGGGATGCCCGCCTCGCTCAGGGTCTTGCGGTAGACGTTCGCGGTGTTCTTCGTGCTGCGCAGGAGGATGGCGAAGTCCCGGCAGGTGAGGGGTTTTTCGGTGCCCTGACTCTCCCGGATGGCCTTGGCGATGTACCGCGCGATGTGCCGTGCCTCCGCCTCCTTTTTGTCGGCGCCGGCTTCCGGGGTGACGATGTGGAATTCCACATCGGGCTCTTCCCGGTCCGCGTACGCGTCCTTCGCGCCGAAGTTCAGCTGTTCGTGTTCATCGTAGGTGATCTCGCCGACCGCTTTGCTCATGAGCCGGGAGAACGTATAGTTGACCCCGTGGAGCACGCCTTTGCGGCTGCGGAAATTGCAGCCGAGGATGACCGTGGCGGGGTATTCGTCTTTTTCGGTGTCGTAGAGGGGGTATTCCTCTTTCTTGCGGAGGAACAGCTCCGGCATGGCCTGCCGGAAGCGGTAGATGCTCTGCTTCACATCGCCGACCATGAAGAGGTCGTCTTTCGAGAGCGCCGCGAAGATGGTGTCCTGGAGCTTGTTCGTGTCCTGGTACTCGTCGATGAGGATCTCCTCATACTGCTCCCGCAGCGTCTCCGCCAGTTCTTTCCGGGTGAAGGGCTCCGCGGCCGGGTCTTTCACCAGAAGCTTCAGGGCAAAGAGCTCCGTGTCCGCGAAGTCGAGGGCATTCTCCTCCCGCTTCTTCTCCGTGTAGACTTCGTCGAACCGGAGGACGGTGTCCACCAGTTTCCGGGCGAGGGGTTTCAGCAGCGCGTTGTCGACGGCGACGTCAGCTTCGTCGCTGAGGGCAAACTTCTGGAAGGCCCCGGGGAGCTTCGCAGGGGTGAAGTCTTCCTTCAGTTTGCTCGCGAGCGCCAGCGCGGGCGAGGAGTAGTTCTTTCGTTTGTTCTCCGGGTCTTTCGGCTTTTTCAGACCAGGGATCGATATATTCTGTACGGCCGTCAGGAACCCGTTCCAGTCTTCCGCGTCCAACAGTTTGTTCAGCGTGTCCAGTTCGGCGATGTACCCCCGGATGCATTCGATCGTTCCGTCGAAACTGACTTCCGGAGGCGTCCGCTCCGCTTCCAGCTGGCGGATGGCGTTCTCCCACTTGAGGACCCAGCTGTCCAGCAGTTCCTGAAGGCTCTCCTTCAGGATGCGGTAGGCGCGGGAGGGCTCGTCGTAGAGGCTCAGCGCGTTCTGTAACCAGTGCTCCGGAGAGGGGTAGGCTCTCGAATAGGTGTGGAGCCGCAGGATGTTTTCTTCGATGGAGGCGTCGTCCCGGCCGGTGGCCAGGAGTTCGACCAGTTTCAGGAAGTCGGGATCCTGTTCCGTATAGAGTTCTTCGAGGACTTCTTCGAGGGCCGCCTGCTGCAGCACGCTGACTTCGGTCTCATCCAGCATCCGGAAGTCCGGGGAGAGGCCGAGCTGTTCGAAGTTCTCGCGCACGAGGTTGCCGCAGAAGGAGTCGATGGTGCAGATCTGCGCCGAGGGAAGGAGCATCTGCTGCTTCTGGAGGTGTTCGTTGGTCGGGTCCTCCCGCAACTTTTTGGCGACGGCTTCCGCGAGGCGGGAGCGCATCTCCGCGGTGGCAGCTCGCGTGAAGGTGACGATGAGAAGGCGGTCGGCGGAGCAGGGATGCTCGGTGTCGGTCAGGCGGCGGATGCAGCGTTCGACGAGCACTGCCGTTTTACCGGAACCGGCCGCGGCGGAGACGATGAGGGTGCCGCCTCTGGCGTCGATCGCTTTTTCCTGGTCAGGGGTCCAGCTCATCTTCTTAGCCATCGTTCTCCACCTCCTTTGTCATTTCTTCCATGAGGGTCTCACGGTCCGTGATCTTTTCGATGACACGGGTCGTCGGCTCTTCCGGCCGGCAGACCGCGCGGTAGTCGCAGTAGGAGCAGGGCAGGTAGCCGTTCTGCTCGGCGGGCGTGGCGGGAATGGCCCCCTCATGGAGGCTGGTCGCCATCTTTTTCAGCAGGAAGTCGATCCGCTTGTGGAGCTGCCCGAGCTCCTGCAGAGAGGCCAGTGTCTTGACCGGGGTCAGGCTGGTCTCGCCATCCTTCTTGCGTTTCAGTTTGACGGGGATGTAATTGCCTTCGAGGCCGTGTTCCATGGCGTCGAGGACCTCGAGGTCTCCGAGCAGGAGGCCGTTCTGCTCGTTTTTGCCTTTGTTGTCGACGTCTGCCTCCTCAGGCGGTGCATCGCGACGGGTGGTGGTGCCGTTTGCCCGCTTGGCGGGGTAGTAGAGGATGCCGGCGGGGACCGCGTCTTCATACTTGCCGGTGCCGTTCTGCTCGATGGTGAACAGGTAGAGGAGCATCTGCAGGTTCAGACCGTAGAGGATGTCCGAGAGTTCGAACTCCTTGCCGCCGCTCTTGTAGTCGACGACGCGGACATAGGTCTTGCCGTCTTTTTCGCAGAGGTCCACCCGGTCGACCGAGCCCCGGACCGCGAGCGTGCCGCCGTCGGGGAGGTCCAGTGTATACGACTCCACCTCAGCCTCGTTGCCGATGGAGAGTTCGAAGTCGGAGGGCACGAAGTCCGAGACCTTCAGCTCGTCCTGCAGCCGTTCCGCCACATCGTAGAGGATGATGGTCAGGCGGCGGTACAGGTACTGGAATCGGGTCGTCTTGTCGTCAAGGCCGCCGAGTTCGGTCTCCGCGTACACCTGCAGCCAGTGGTCCACTCGTTCGTGCAGCTGGGTCCGGGTGAGGGAGACGAAGGTCTGCTTGTCGGACTCTTTCAGCAGCTGTTCGAGGACATAGTGGATGATGGTGCCGTAGTGGTTCGCACCGAGAGTAGCCCGTTTCCGGGGCTCAGCATTCAGACCGTAGCGGCAGAAGTACTGGAAGGCGCAGTGGTAGTAGTTGTCGACCCGGGAGGCGGACAGGGACATGTCCTTCCGGAAAAGGTCGGTGGCGATGGACGGGTCGTGGATCGCGAACACACGGGACACCAGAGCCCGGTCCAGAGAGGCGAGCTTTTTCCCGTAGGTGCCGTCGTCATTGAGGGACGCGAGGGCTTCCCGGACACTGCGGACCGGGACCGGGTCCTCCGCCCGGATGTGTTCGGCGTAGGATTTATAGGCGGAAGCTTTCGTCTCCGCATAGTAGTCGGCGTTCAATTTGCCGGCGTCGAGGTCGTTGTAAAGAGGGGTCTCTGCGTCCTCTTCCACTTTCGTGAAGAGGTTCTGGACCGCGGTGATGAGTTCCGAGGGCAGATGACTGCTGCCGGAGGCGTCGAGGCGGTGCCAGGAGAGGTACAGCCGTTCCCGGGGCGCCGTGACCGCGGAGTAAGTGATGAAGCGCTCTTCGCTGGCCCGGAGGTCTTCCGGGAAGGAGAGTTCCAGCCCCTGGTCCCGGAGAAGTGCACGCTCGTGGAGCGTGAAGAGCCCGGACTGGCCGATGACCGCGGGGAACACGCCCTCTTCGAGGCCTGCCACGAACACGGTGTTCGGGGAGGAGAGGCGGACCCGGTCAGCGGCGGACACCGAGACCTCATCGAGGCCCTGGGGGATGCTGCCGAGGTCGGTCATGGAGAGGATGGCGTAGAACAGGTCGGCATACTGCTTCATGTTCCGGACCGGCTCGTCATCGTAGACAGCCGTCAGCCGGTCAATGACCGAGATGACGACGTCCCAGACGCGGTCCTGCTCGCCGGCGAGGTCGGGAAGACCGGCTTCGTCCAGCGCGATGGCATATTCTTTCAGATGTTCCGGGACTTTCGTGCGGACGAGGAAGTCATAGAACGCCTCGCCGACCTCCCGGAAGCTCTTTTCCTTACAGTTGCTGCGCAGTCTGACCAGGGGGCGGATGACCCGGGCGCGGGTGTCGTTCAGGAGGGCCAGGGCCTCGTCCGCCTCCGCTTCACTGCGGAAGTTCGCGTCGAGACCGAAGGGGTTCCAGGGGAACGGGTCCTGCCAGCTGCGGCCCTTGACGTCCCAGGTGAAGATGTAGTTCTCCAGCTCCGCGACCTCTTCGGGGCCCACGCCGGCGAGTCCCGTCTTCAGGTACTGAAGCAGGTTCTCGGAGGTGAAGCCCTGGGCGAGGAGGGAGAGGACCGTACGGCAGAGCACGACCAGCGGCTGGTTTTCCACCGGCTGGCGGGCATCGTCGAAAAACGGGATGTCATACCGCCGGAACGCGCCCAGCAGTTCTTTCTTGTAGTCTTCTTCGTTGCGGACAATGACCGCGATGTCTCTGGCCCGCAGCCCGTCTTCCCGCAGGAGTTTACGGATGGTGGCGGCGATCCACTCACACTCCTCAAAGAGGCTCTGGCTCTCACAGATGGTGATGTGGTCGGCCGCTTTATCGTAGACGCGGTCGGCGGGGTAGAAGAGGTTCTCTTCGAGGAACGCGAGTTCCGGGGCGATGTACCGCGCGCCGTTTCGGATGCCCGCTTCCTCTTTCTTGACTTCAAAGACACGGACATTCCGTTCCTTCGCCATGTTTTCCAATCGCTTCTTCGTCTCTTCGACGGAGTGGAAGATCATGGAGGGATCCTTGCCGTCGGTGCACAGCGTGACATAGACGTCCTTCGCCTGGGAGAGGATGCGCCCCAGAAGGGACAGCTCCTGCCCGGTGAAGCTCTTGAAGCCGTCGATGGCGAACGTGTAGCCGCTCAGGAACTGTGTGTCGTCGAGGACCCGGCAGAGTTTTTCGATCTGCAGGTCTTCGTCCGCGTAGCGCTGCCGGAACATGGCATCGTATACATCGTAGATGAGGAAGAGTTCCTTCAGCTTCCGGGAGAGGACCGGACTGTCCACGGCTTCCGCCGCCTCTTCGAGCTTGAGGAGGCCCGCGCCGGACTGGCGCACTTCCCGGAAGATGGCGATGAGCTCCTTCGCCAGACGCACGTCATCGCGGTATTTCGCGTAGTACTCGAGTTTGTCCGCCACGGCGTCCATCGCCCGCAGCATGAGGATGAGACGGGTGCCGTTGTCGGCGACGATGCCGGCATTGCCGCCCGTGGTGCGGAAGACGAAGTCGGTGAGACGGGTGAAACTCAGCACCTCGACGTGCTGGGCCGCCGCATTGCCGAACGTCTTCAGCATGGCCCGTTCGGAGTCATAGGAGTACTGCTCCGGCACGATGAGGATGAGCTTGTCCTCGCCCTCCTGTGCCAGAGTCCCGAGGACCCTGCGGACATATTCGGTTTTCCCGGAACCGGAACGTCCGGTAACAAGTTGAAGCATAACGATTCTCCGTTTATTGCCCGGGAACCAATCGGTTCCGTTTTTCCGTCCGTTTTTGCTTGCCATGCCATACCACGCGAGTGCCTGGAAAGCGGGGCACTCTTTCCCCCCTGCGCAAAAACGTTCCGAAAAAACTCCCCTCGCCTCATGTTTATACAAGGTGGGTCCCCGGGCAATTTATTTTCTTCATTTTAGCACAATTATAAACGGCGGTATATTCCATTTATTGGACACCAGCCCTTTTATTATTAAGGGAGTTTTGGTATAATCTAATACTGGAATTCTAGCAACTATATGGAGGAACCTATCTTGAAAATCGATGACGTTTTGAAAACAGCCAAACGAGTCCATTTCATCGGGATCGGCGGTTCCGGCATGACGCCCCTGGCAGAGATCCTTCTCGCCAACGGCTACCACATGACCGGCTCCGACAACAATCCCGGAGACAATATCGACAAGCTCCGGACCCTGGGCGCCGAGATCATCCTCGGCCAGAAGGCAGAGAACATCGAGCTCTGCAAGCCGGACATCATCGTCTACACCGTCGCCATCCTCAAGGACAACCCCGAACTGGTGGCCGCCAAGGCTTCCGGCATCCCGTGCTTCGAGCGTGCCGACCTCTTTGGTGCCATCTCCAGAATGTATGACGACTGCATCTGCATCTGCGGTACCCACGGCAAGACCACGACGACGGCCATGCTGTCCCAGATCATGATCGAGGCGGGCAAGGACCCGACCCTCGTCGTCGGCGGACGGCTGCCCCTCATCGACAGCCACGGAAGAGCGGGGGACACCCCGTACATGGTCGCGGAGGCCTGCGAGTTCCAGGACCACTTCCTGACCCTGTCTCCCGACACCACCGTCCTCCTCAACGTGGATGACGACCACATGGAATACTTCAAGACCATGGACAACATGATCCAGTCCTATACCACGTTCGTCAACATGACGACCAGCCTCGTTGTCTACAACGGAGACGATGAGAACACCTGCAAAGCCATCGAGCGGGCCGAGCGCCGGGACGACCAGACGTTCCTGACCTTCGGTCTGTCGCCGGAGCGGGATTACTACGCCGAGAACATCGTATATAATCGCGGCGCGTTCCCCGAGTTCGACGTCATGCACGCCGGCAAGCTCGTCTGCCATGTGGCGCTGGGTGTCCCGGGCAAGCACAATGTCCTCAACGCCCTCGGCGTGGTCGCGGCGGCCCTCTGGAACGGAGTGGCACCCGAAGACATCGCGACGTACATCGCGGGCTTCAAGGGAGCGGGCAGACGGTTCGAGGTCCTCGGTGAGTTCAACGGAATCACCATTGCCGACGACTATGCCCACCATCCCACCGAACTGACGGTGACCCTCGAAGCGGTCATGGCGATGGGGTATCATGAAGTCTGGGCCGTGTTCCAGCCCTTCACGTATTCCCGCACCTACATGCTCATGGACGACTTCGCGGAAGCGCTGAAGATCCCGGACCATGCGGTCATGACCGAGATCATGGGCTCCAGAGAAGTCAACACCTATGACGTCTACACGTCCCAGCTCGCGGAAAAGATCCCGGGCAGTGTCTGGTTCGAAAACCGTTCTGACGTCGTCGACTACGTTATGGAACACGCGGTCCCCGGCGATCTCATCATCACCCTCGGCTGCGGCGACATCTACAAGGAAGCCAAGCAGATGGTCGAACGCTATAAGGCCCAGGCGGAAGGAGACGCGGAATGACTCAGAGAATGAAACGCGTCATCGCGCTCCTCATGACTCTCGTCCTCGTCGGCTGCATGCTCGGCATGACCGGCTGCCACCGGAAGGACAAGGCCGAAGACGCTGCCACGGCAGTCGCGGTCGAAGAAGAGACGAAGAAGGACGGGAACTTCCTGTCGGACCTCCTCGGGAAAGAGAAGGAAGAAGACGCTTCCGAAACGACAAAGACCTCCGCGAAGACTACCGAAAAGACCACGGAAAAAGCAGACCCGAACACGACGGTCGCAGCCACCACCGGCACTACCTCCCGTGACACGACCGCTGCCACCACTATGTCCTCCGGCCTCTTCCAGGTCTCCCAGGACTACAAGAATTCGCACCCGTACTGTGTCGCGGTCAACACGTCACAGAACATCGTCATCGTATATGCGAAGGACGCGACCGGCAACTACACGACTCCGGTGAAAGCGATGGCCTGCTCCTGCGGCCGCGCCGGCCACGAGACCCCCTCCGGTCAGTACACCGCTATGACGAAACAGCGCTGGCTGTACCTCATCGACGGGACCTACGGCCAGTACTGCACGAAGTTCAAGGAACACTACTGGTTCCACTCCGTCCCGTATTACAGCCAGAGCCCCTCCGACCTCGAGTGGCCGGAATACAACAAACTCGGCAATAATGCCTCCGCCGGCTGCGTCCGTATGTGTGTCAGAGACGTCAAATGGGTCTACGACAACATCAGCCTCGGCACCGTCATCCGCGTCTATGCCTCTTCGGCAGCAGAACCGATGGCGAAACCGGCCTCCATCCGTATCGATACCAGCGATGCCAACGCAAATCGCGGCTGGGACCCCACCGATCCCGACCCGGCAAACCCCTATCGCTGATCTGTCAATAAAATCTCACTTGCAAAGGAGATGTCAGAAATGAAATCATCCTCCCAGCTCTACCGTGTCCGCCATATCGAAGATTTCCGCGATATGCTCGACCAGAGCGCCACGCTCTTCGCCAACGAACCCGCGTTCAAACTGAGAAACAAAGATGGTTCCTACACGACCATCAACTACACGAAATACAGAGAGGACGTCCGCTCCATCGGTACCGCCCTCTGGGCAAAAGGCTACCACGGGAAGCACATCGCCCTCATGGGAGCCAACTCCTATAACTGGGCCACCGTATACTTCGCCGTCACCTGCGGCCTCGGTGTGCTCGTGCCCATCGACAAGGAACTGCCCTTCGACGACGTGAAGAACATCCTCGAAGAGTCTGAGTCGAGCCTCCTCATCATCGACAAGAAACTGGTCCGCAAGTTCGCGGCTCATATGTCTCAGCTGCCGGAGGACCTGGAGATCATCGTGATGAATGAGCCAAAACCGGCCCACGGCATGCTTTCCTACGAGGACGTTTTCGAAGAGGGCCGCGCCCTCAAGGAGTCCCGGGACCAGAGCTATCTCGACTACCTGGTCGCTCCCATCGACCCCGATGCCATGAGTGTCCTCATCTACACCTCCGGCACGTCCGGACGGGCCAAGGGCGTCATGCTGTCCCAGCGGAACATCTGCTTCGTCGTCATGTCGAACAGTTCCATCGCCAACGTCGGCCCCGGAGACCAGATGCTGGCCATCCTTCCGATGCACCATACCTTCGAATGCTCGCTCGGGTTCCTCGCGGTCGTCTACAACGGCTGCTGCAACGCGTTCCCGACGAGCCTTCTGCGTCTGACCCGCGACATGCAGGAAGTCAAGCCGACCGTCATCTTCACGGTCCCGCTGCTGGTCGAAAAGATGCATGACAAGATCGTCGAGACCCTCGATGAGTCGAAACCCGGACAGATGCTCTTCAAGTACGGCGGAAAACTCGTCAACTGGACGAACGACAAGTTCGGCATCGACCTTTCCCGGAAGGTCTTCAGCCTCGTTCTGAAGAACCTCGGCGGCCGTCTGCGCCTCTTCATCATCGGCGCCGCCGCCATCAACCCGGACGTCGTCAAGAACTTCGAGACCTTCGGTGTCGAGTCCTACCTCGGCTACGGCCTCACGGAGTGCGCTCCGCTGGTCTCCTGCAACTATGACGGCCACACGACCCTCGACACGGTCGGTATGCCCATTCCCGGCGTCGAAGTCAAACTGGATGACGTCAACGAAGAGGGCATCGGCGAACTGCTCGTCAAGGGCCCGAACGTCATGCTCGGCTACTACAAGAACGAAGAAGCCACCCGTGAAGTCCTCGACGAGGACGGCTGGCTCCACACCGGCGACCTTGCCAATGTCGACGACAAGGGCAACATCCGCCTGACCGGTCGGAAGAAGAACGTCATCGTCACGAAGAACGGCAAGAACATTTATCCGGAAGAACTCGAAGACGCTCTGAACGGCAACCCGTTCATCCTCGAGTCCATGGTCGTCGGCACCGAGAAGGAAGAGGAGGACGACACCGTCGTCGAAGCGAAGATCTTCCCGGACGTCAACGCCATCAGGGAAGCCCTCCAGAACCCCGACCTGACCACGGAGGACATCTTCAACTACATCTCCGACATCGTCAAGGACATCAACACGAAGTTCCCGAGCTACAAGAAGATCCGCGCGGTCAGCATCCGGAACACCGAGTTCATCAAGACGACCACCCAGAAGGTCAAACGTTACGCCAACATGGATGATGGTGCCACCGAGGCCAGCGGCGAAGTCCCGGCCAGGGAGACCCTGACGCATCAGGCAGTCGAGGCCATCGGCGTCGCGGTCGAAGCGGTCAAGGAAACCGTCGAGAAGACCGTCGAAGCAGCCGGTACCGCCTATGAAGCGGTCAAGGAGTCTCTGGCGGCCGCCAAGGAAGAGGCGGAGGAAAAGAAGGCTGCAGAAGCGGAAGAGACTGCTGCGGAAACGGCGGAGGAAACCGCTCCGGAAGCCACGGAAGAAACTAGCGAAACCAAGGAGGACCAGCAGTGAGCGCACTGAATATTTCGCTGCCCCGGTTCGATTACATGTGCCAGAAGAACACGTACTCCGGCAGCCAGGGACGGTTCCGTTACAAATTCTTCCCCGAGAAGAAAGATGACGTCGATACCGTTCTGGTCGCCGCCTGCTACTTCGACAACTGCTACGAAGTGGAGCTGGAGGCCGGTCGTGTGACCCGTCAGGAGTTCGAATACTCCAACGAGGGCATCGACGCCGCCCAGGCGTGGCTTTCGGCACAGTATGACGAAACTCAGAAGTAAATCGCCAAAGGAACCAGAATGTCAGACTACAGAAACAACATCCGCAATTTCTCGATCATCGCCCACATCGACCACGGGAAATCCACCCTGGCCGACCGCATGCTGGAACTGACCGAGTCCGTCTCCAAGCGGGAGATGGAGGAGCAGCTCCTCGACAACATGGACATTGAGAGAGAACGCGGCATCACCATCAAAGCCCGGGCCGTCAAGCTCGAGTACAAGGCCCAGGACGGGGAAGTCTATGACCTGAACCTCATCGACACCCCCGGCCACGTCGACTTCAACTACGAAGTCTCCCGGTCTCTGGCCGCCTGTGAAGGCGCGGTCCTCGTCGTGGACGCTACCCAGGGCATCGAGGCCCAGACCCTCGGCAACACGTACCTGGCCCTCGACCACGACCTCGAGATCTGCCCGGTCATCAACAAGATCGACCTGCCGGCCGCCGACCCCGAACGGGTCAGCGCGGAAGTGGAAGAGGTCATCGGCCTGCCCTGTGAAGAGGCGCCCCGCATCTCCGCCAAGACCGGCGAGAACGTGGAGCAGGTCCTCGAGGAGATCGTGAACTTGGTCCCGGCACCCACCGGAGACCCGGACGCGCCCCTGCGTGCCCTCATCTTCGACTCCGTCTACGACAGCTACCGCGGCGTCATCGTCTATGTCCGCCTCATGGAAGGCACCATCAAGCCCGGCGACACCATGCGCATGATGGCCACCGGCGCCGAGTTCAACGTCGTCGAAGTCGGCTACATGCGGGCCCGCTCGCTGGAGCCTGCCAAGTGCCTCCGGGCCGGAGAAGTCGGATACATCACTGCCTCCATCAAGACCGTTTCGGAAGCCCGGGTCGGTGACACCGTCACCCTGGCCACCCGCCCGGCGAGCGAACCGCTGCCCGGTTACCGCAAGGTCAACCCGATGGTGTTCTGCGGTGTCTACCCGGCCGACGGCGCCGACTACGAGAACCTGAAAGAGGCGCTGGAAAAACTCCAGCTCAACGACGCGGCCCTGTCCTTCGAACCGGAGACCTCCGGAGCCCTCGGCTTCGGATTCCGCTGCGGCTTCCTCGGACTGCTCCACCTCGAGATCATCCAGGAACGCCTCGAGCGGGAATACAACCTCGACCTCGTCACCACCATCCCGAGCGTCATCTACAAGATCCATATGGCGAGCGGGGAAGTGCTGAACATCGACAACCCCTGCAACTATCCGGACCCCGCCGACATCGACTTCTGCGAGGAGCCGATCACCAACGCGCACATCTTCGCGCCGCCCGACTATGTTGGCCCCATCATGGAGCTCTGCCAGGAGCGCCGCGGCACGTTCAAGGACATGCAGTACCTGGCGGCGGACCGTGTGGACATCCACTACGAACTGCCCCTCAACGAGATCATCTACGACTTCTTCGACGCCCTCAAGTCCCGCACCCGGGGCTACGCGTCCCTCGACTATGAGATCCTCGGCTACCGGCAGTCTGAACTCGTCAAGCTCGACGTTCTCCTGAACGGCGAACAGGTCGACGCCCTGTCCTTCATCATCCACCAGGAGAAGGCCTACGGCCGCGCCCGGAAGATCGCCGAGAAGCTCAAGGAGCACATCCCGAGAACGCTCTTCGAGATCCCCATCCAGATCGCCATCGGCGGCAAGGTCATCGCCCGCGAGACCGTCAAGGCCCTGCGGAAGGACGTCCTCGCCAAGTGCTACGGCGGCGACATCACCCGTAAGAAAAAACTGCTCGAAAAGCAGAAGGAAGGTAAGAAGCGCATGCGTCAGTTCGGCTCCGTCGAAGTGCCGCAGGAAGCCTTCATGGCCGTCCTGAAGCTGGACGAATAAGAGAGGAACCTGTATTTGGAACCCATCGGACTGTACCTGCATGTCCCGTTCTGTGCCTCCCGATGCCCATATTGCGACTTCTTTACCCAGTGGCCCGTGGGCGATGCACTGACCGTGTATGCGGAAACGATGAAAACCGAATTGCGGGACACCCGTGACCAACAGATCTGTGCCGACTCCGTCTACTTCGGAGGCGGCACTCCTTCTGTGCTGCCCGGAGCCGTTTTTGCGGACCTCCTCAGCACCGTGCGGGACTGCTTCACCGTGACCCCGGACGCCGAGACGACCGTGGAGTGCAACCCGTCCTCGGACCTCGAAACGTTCCTGACGGCAGCGGTGGAAGCAGGTGTGAACCGCGTGTCCCTCGGCATGCAGTCCGCGGTCGACGCGGAGCGCCGAAAGCTCGGACGTACCTCGGACCGGAAACGGGTCGAAGAGGCGCTGTCCATCGCCCGGAAGTGCGGCATTCAGAACCTGACGCTGGACGTCATGCTGGGCGTCCCCGGGCAGACGCTGCAAAGTCTGCAGGAGACCCTGCAGTTCCTCATCGACAGCGGCGTGCCCCATGTGAGCGCTTACATGCTGAAGCTGGAAGAGGGGACGGTCTTTTACAAACGCGCCGCCTCTCTGGACCTGCCGGGCGAAGACCTGGTGGGGGACATGTACCTGCAGACCATCGAGACGCTGGAGGCGGCCGGTCTCAAACAGTATGAGATCTCGAACTTCGCCCGCCCGGGCTTCGAGAGCCGGCACAACCTCAAGTACTGGCACTGTGAAGAGTACCTGGGCTTCGGCCCGTCGGCCCACTCCTTCTTCCGTGGCGAGCGGTTCTACCGCAAAGCAGACTGGGAGGCCTTTGTCTCCGGAGCGCCTGTCGTCCCGGACGGACTCGGTGGCAGCTTCGAAGAACGCCTCATGCTGGCCCTTCGCCTGACGGAAGGGTACCGGGGCGACATCCCGGACGAACTGCGGGAAAAGGCCTCTCAGCCCCTGTTGAGACCGTTCCTCGAAGTGGGGGACGGTTTTATCCGTCTCACGAAGGAAGGCTTCCTCGTGTCCAACACGGTCATCGCCGAACTGCTCTGACCGTACATCGCCAAAACGAATAGAAACAGAAAAGAGGCTCCTCGGGAAGAGAAGCCTCTTGTTGTTTTTGTATTATCTGCCGCGTCTCGGTTTCTGGAGTTCTTTGATCATGGCGAGGAGGATCTTTACATGGCTCGGTTCCGCCTTGCGGACGAGCGCAAAGAGTTCCTGCTGATCCAGCGTCAGGTCCTCCTGTTCCCGGAAGAATTCGGAGGGGACGATGTCGAGGAGTTCGCAGAAGTACAGGACTTCGTCCAGCTTCGGCTCGAATCGGCCGTTGCCGACGCCGCTGATGTAGTTGTCGCGGTGTCCCATCTTTTTGCTGATCTCTGCCATCGACTTCGAGGACTGCCTGGCATATTCCATCATTCGCTTTTGCACAAACGACTTGTCCATTTCCATACGTCTCCAAAAACTTGTTATTGTCTGCTTATAGTTTACCGTAAAAGGTGTGGAAAACCGTCTTCCCCCAGAAGACAAAATGAAAATAGTATCTTCTGAGAGAAGATTTAAATTAGTCTTAGAACCATACAGATGCGAAAAAAGTGTCTTTCTTTCGAGAAGACATAATGGTGGTAATATCTTCTCACAGAAGATATAATGGAAGTCCAGGGACGGACAGGGGAACGGTCCGATCGTTCCCTCCTGGACAAAAAAGCTCCGGCCCGGAAGCACATGCTTTCGGACCGGAGTCTTGTTTTCTATTCCTTTGGGCGATTTACTCGTCGTTCTCGGGATCGGTCGCCTTGTCGAAGATGGCGACGACTTCAGCCGAGGGAGCCTTCGTGAGAAGGGTGACGACCACAGCGCAGAGCATGCCGACCACGAAGCCGGGGAACAGCTCATAGACACCGGTGGTGGAGGACAGCAGGTTGTACCAGAGGATGTCGGTCACAGCACCGCCGACGACGCCGGCAACGGCGCCCCAGTAGTTGAACCGCTTCCAGAAGACGGAGAGCAGGACGACGGGACCGAAGGCGGAACCGAAGAGGCCCCATGCGTTCTCGACCATGTCCATGATGGCCTGTGCGCCTTCGCCTCTGGCGCTGGCAAGGAAGTACGCGATGATGGCGACGACTGCGACGACACCGCGGGCGACCCAGACGAGCTCCTTGTCGGAAGCGTTCTTCCGGATGAGGGGCTTGTAGATGTCATTGGTAAAGGACGAGGACGCGACCAGCAGCTGGGAGTCCGCTGTGGACATGGACGCCGCGATGATGGCTGCCAGCAGGATGCCGGACAGGAACGGCGGGAAGAAGCGTCTCGCGAGGTGGATGAAGACTGTGGCCTGGAGACCGTCGGGAAGGAGTTCACCGGCGACGATCATACGGCCGAGGTATGCGATGATGAGGGAAGCTGCCAGGGAGATGGTGACCCAGATGATGGCGATGGTGGCAGACTTCTTGATTTCAGACGGCTTGCGGATGGCCATGAAACGGACCAGGATGTGGGGCATGCCAAAGTAGCCGAGACCCCAGGCAAGGCCGGAGATGATGTCCTGCCAGGATGCCGAGAAGACGTTCGGGACGAAGGCATACTCCGTGCCGTCATTGAGGTTGGTGTAAACGGTGTTGACTGCGGTCGGGTCGAGGTCTTCGACGAGGACGCAGACGATGGGGACTGCCAGCAGGGCGATGAACATCAGGGTGCCCTGGAAGAAGTCCGTCCAGCTGACCGCCTTGAAGCCGCCGAGGAAGGTGTAGAGAAGGATGACGGCCGCGAAGATGATCATGGCAGTCTCTCTAGTCAGACCGGGGACCAGGGACACGAAGACCGTGGTGCCGGCGACGAAACCGGAGGCGACATAGATGGTGAAGCTGACGAGGAAGACGATGGCCGTGAGGATGGACAGAACGGGCGTCTTCGCAAGGAAGCGGTTCTGCAGGTACTCCGGCAGGGTGATGGAGTCGTTCGCGGCCTTCGAGAACTTTCTCAGACGTTTGGCGACGAAGATCCAGTTGAGGGCGGTACCGATGGCGAGACCGATGCCGATCCAGGCTTTGCCGAGGCCGAAGGCCAGGACGGAGCCGGGGAGACCCATGAGGAGCCACGCGGACATGTCAGAAGCCTGTGCGCTGAGGGCAGTGACCCAGGGGCCCATCTGACGGCCGCCGAGGAAATACTGCTTCTCGCTGTCTCCGTCTTTCCGGGTACGGACGAAGAAGAACAGTCCGATGCCGAGAACGAGGACGAAGTAGAGCACAAAGGCAAAGATTTCAAGATTCATAAACTTCTCTCCTTATCCCATAAGTTAGGGTTGATACACTTCAGCATTTTACCACATCAAAGTAATTAATACAAGAAAACCGGCCCCGAAGATGTTTGGGACCGGTGCGAATGTTTGTGTAAATTTACTCGTCTTCGACGTAATCGGAATCGGAGAACGCGAAGAAGAGGTCGTCGACCGCAGCGACGGCGTCGGCCGCGACATTGTCCTTCGAGATGTGGCTCGTGACGACGGGCTCGACATCGAGGGGCTTGTGGACCGGCATCTGGACGGACTCGGTGGCGGGGACCACTTCGGGTTCCGGCTTCTCGAAGGCCCAGTCGTCCTCTTTGGCGGGAGTGACGAAGAACGCGGGTTCGGCGTCGACCTTTTCGGGCTTCGGTGCTTCCCGGCGGGGCGTGCGGACCGGAGCTTCCTCTTCTTTCGGCTTCGCGACGGTCTGGGCCGCCATCTTCGTGACGTTCGGGGCCTCTTCCAGGACACCCTTGTCATGGACGAAGTCGTCGATGAGACAGATGAGGGTCAGAAGGAAGGTGATGGCCGGGATGAGGAACGCCAGCGGGTAGGGGAACCAGGCTTTCGGCTGACCGAACATGTAGATGCCGAAGACCGTGGCGATGGCCGCGAGGTCGTTGTAGATGAAGGCGAGGACCGTCATGAGGGACGGGAACTTCCGGGTGACCTTCGTGATGGCCGCGATCATCGTATCGATGATGAGGACCACGGCGGCGCCGACTTCGATGAGGAAGAACAGCGTCCGGTGAAGGAAGGTGACGACGGCTTCGAGACCGTGGGCGGTCAGGAAGTTGCACACTCCTTCAATGTTCCCGAGGATGCCGGCACAGAGGACCAGTTCGCTGAGGAACAGCAGGATGAGGACCACTGCTTTCCAGCCTCCGGATACGGATTTTTTCATCATGACGGATCATCTCCTGTAGAGTTTGCTATAGAGCGTTTTAACATAAAAATACTAACAGATTCCGGGTCTCTTGTAAAGGCGGTGCATCGCCTTACAGACCGGTGGAAACGTAGTTTTCATCGTACTCGTCACGGTAGATGTAGTTCTTCAGGATGGTGGCATTCTGGTCGACATCGAAGTAGAGGACCGCGCCGACATTGGGGATGTTGCGGTTGGTCCAGGTGTCCGTCCGCGGGGCCGTCGTCTGCAGGATGTCATAGTGACGATAGAGCAGCAGAGAGCCGATCGCGAGGTTCGAAGTCTTGATGCCGCCCATGTCGGTGCGCAGGTAGGGAAGGACGTCCCACGCGGCTTTCGCGAGGTCGGAAGGCTTCGCGTCGGCGGCTTTCTGTCGGATGGCGTTGACGACGAGACGCTGGCGGCGGGTCCGCTGGATGTCGGAGTCCAGTTTCCGGATGCGGGAGAACATCAGGGCGTGTTCACCGTCCATGTGGACCGAATCGCCCGACTCGAAGTAAATGCGGTTGCCGGTGAGGGACCACTTGTACCAGGTGCTGTTGAGGTAGGCGGCTTCCTTCGCGGTGACCGGGACATCGACTCCGCCGAGGGCATCGATGATGGCGGTGAAGGCGTTGAAGTCGACCTCCATGTATTTGTTGATCTTGACCTTGTAGTTGTACTCGATGGTGTCGATCGTCAGCTGGATGCCTCCGAGGGAACTCGCGGCGTTGAGTTTCATCATGCCGTGGCCCGGGATCTCCACGTAGCTGTCCCGCAGGAAGGACGTGAACTTGATCTTCTGATGCAGGTTGTCGATGGAGATGAGCATCATGGTGTCCGCTCTCTGGAAGCCGGTCTCACCTTCGCGGTTGTCGACACCGAGGAGCAGGATGTTCGTGATGAGGGGACTCTTCTTGAGGCTGAAGCTCGAGATGTGGGAGTTGCTTTTGTGCTGGCCCGGTTCATAGTCCATGCGGGCAAGGAAGACCGTGGACATGGCGAGGTACAGGATGACGAGGATGAGGAACAGGGACAGGAACGCGGAACCGCATCCACCACGCCGTCTGGGGCGATTTGCCTTCTGTTCTTTCTTGGCTGCCTTTTTTGCCTTTTTACGGGCTTTTTTCAGGTCGCGCTCATCGTACTCGCTGTAGTCATCGTAATAGCCGTTTTCATAGGCTTCCGCTTCGGCGCGGGCCCGGGCTCTCTGGAATTCGACATCGGACCTGCGCTTTGCCGATTTGCTGGAAAAGCTGCTGATGTCTTCGTAGTCGTCGTTCGAGGGGCGTTTCTTCGGACTTTTGTTGAAATAGACGTCCGGCATGTGCTCGCCTCCTTTCATGTTTCCCTGATTTTACATGGTTTGCCCTATATAATCAACTGTATTTTTCTACTGTTTGACTTTTCTTTGACTTTTCTTTACAATGTCCACCGTGACCTGGTCGAGCGGCCGCTGGTGCCTTCCGGCACGAGAGGAAAGTCCGAGCCCCGCAGAGCAGGATAACGGCTAACGGCCGCCGGGGGTGACCCCAGGGAAAGTGCAACAGAAATAAACCGGCTACCGCCGCGGCCTGCCGCGGCGCGCTAAGGATGGAACGGCGAGGTAAGAGCTCACCAGCATGGTGGAGACATCATGGCTATGTAAACCCTATCCGGAGCAACACCGACTTGTGAGGCCTGCTCGGCCGCTGACACAGAAGGGTGGCTTGAGCCGGTCAGCAATGGCCGGCCTAGATAGATGGTCGCTTTAGAAGACAGAACTCGGCTTACACGCCAGGTCACACAAAAGAGGGCAAGCACACGCTTGCCCTCTTTTGTTATCTAAGTTAAAATATAAAAGGTGCTTTCGGGCTTTCATGATCGGTTCCGTTTTTCCGTCCGTTTTTGCTTGCCATGCCATACCACGCGAGTGCCTGGAAAGAGGGGCACTCTTTCCCCCCTGCGCAAAAACGTTCCGAAAAAACTCCCCTTGCCTCATGTTCATTGGTGGGAAAGCCCGAAAGCACCTCCCGAAATAGCCCAAAGGAGTAATCAACGTGGTGGATGACAATCTCGATATTTTAGAAGGCGTGGCAGAGGAACTGGTATTCCGGAGAGAGGATACCGGTTTTACGGTGCTGGATATTTCGACGGAGGACGGCGAACTCATCACCGTCGTCGGGGTCCTGCCCGAGATCTCCGCGGGCGAGGAACTGCGCCTGTCGGGCCACTGGGACGCCCACTCCACCTTCGGCCGCCAGTTCCGGGCGGAACTGTGCGAACGGCGGATGCCGGGCACGGTGGCCCAGATGCTGAAGTACCTCGCGAGCGGCTCCGTGAAGGGCATCGGACCCTCCACGGCGGTGAAGATCATCGAGGCCTTCGGCGAAGAGACCTTCGACGTCCTCGGGCACCATCCGGAGAAACTCGCGAAGATCCGCGGTATATCGCCCAAGAAAGCGGAGCAGATCTGCCAGCAGTTCAAGGAGCAGTACGCGGTCCGGGAGATCATGATGTCCCTCGAGACCCTCGGTCTGTCGCCGTCGGAGGCAATCAATGCGTACCGGGTGTTCGGCGATGACGTGACCCGGATGATCATGAAGAACCCGTACATCCTGTGTCTCTCCGACATCGGCATGTCCTTTGAACGGGTCGACGCGCTCGCCGACACGCTCCACGAGAAACCGGACCCCGGGTTCCGCATCCGGGCGGGCATCCTCCACGTTTGCAACCACAACCTGAACAACGGACACACCTGTCTGCCGAGGGAGAAGCTCCTGCGGCCGGCGGCGGACCTGCTCGGGACCAATAACGACACCATCGACATCGCGATCGACGACCTCAGCGACGAACACCTGCTGCGGGTCGCGAAACTGGACGGCAGAGAGTTCGTCTTCCTGCCGCACATCTTCGATGCCGAATACGACAGCGCTCAGCGGATCAAGATGATGGTCCGTTTCCCGCCAGCGGGCCGGCCCACCCTGGACCGGGACATCGAGCGGGTCGAACGGAAGTCCGGCATCCACTATGAAGGCAAGCAGCGGGAAGCCATCGTCACCGCCATCGAGAAGGGCATCCTCATCCTCACCGGCGGCCCCGGCACCGGCAAGACGACCACCGTCAACGCCATCCTGCAGCTGCTCGAGGCGGACGGGCTCCACGTTGTCCTGACCGCGCCCACCGGCCGCGCCGCCCAGCGCATGTCGGAGATCACCGGCAAAGAGGCGAAGACCATCCACCGGCTGCTGGAGGCGGAACGCACCGGCAACGAGCAGATGTGCTTTGCCCGCCATGCCCGCAACCCCATCGAGGCGGACGCCGTCATCGTGGACGAACTGTCCATGGTGGACATCGTGCTGTTCTCCGCCCTCATGGACGCCCTGCCCATGGGCTGCCGGCTCATCATGGTCGGAGACTCGGACCAGCTGCCGCCCGTCGGCGCCGGCAACGTCCTCCACGACCTCATCGACTCGAACCTGCTGCCCGTCGTCAAGCTGGACGAGGTGTTCCGGCAGGCGATGGAGAGCCTCATCGTCACGAACGCCCACCGGGTCGTCGCCGGCGAACAGCCTATCCTCGACGTGAAGGACAACGACTTTTTCCACATGGAGCGGACCAACGCCGCCCGTACGGTACAGGATATCGTCGGGCTGTACAAGACCCGGCTCCCGAAGGCCTACGGCTATGACGCCGTCCGGGACATCCAGGTCCTGTGCCCCTCCCGGAAGGGAGACGCCGGCACCGTGAACCTGAACCGCGTCCTGCAGGAGGCCGTGAACCCGCCGGCAAAGGGCAAGAACGAAATCAAACTGCAGACCCGCGTCTTCCGGGAGGGGGACAAGGTCATGCAGATCAAGAACGACTACAACATCAACTGGAGCCGGGGCTCGGAAGAGGGCAGCGGCATTTTCAACGGCGACGTGGGCATCCTGACCTCCGTCGACAAACAGAAGGGTGTCGTGGAGGTGGACTTCGAAGGCCGCAAGGCGGTCTACCCGGTCCTGAACCTCAAGGAACTGGAACTGGCCTACGCGGTCACGGTCCACAAGAGCCAGGGCTCTGAGTTCGAAGCGGTCATCCTGCCCGTCGTCGACGTGCCGCCCATGCTCTGCTACCGGAACCTGTTCTACACGGCCGTCACCAGGGCTCGGTCCAAGATGATCACGATCGGAAAACGGGCCACCATCGAGGAGATGGTGAACAACGACCGGAAGATCCGCCGCTACTCGGCACTCAAGACGTTCCTGGAGGCGGACTATGGACTGGACTGATCTCCTGTTTCCGAGGACCTGCCCCTGCTGCGGGGGAGAACTGCGGGAAGGGCAGACCGTCTGTGACCACTGCGCGCTCGGGATACACGTCAATCCATCGCCCCAGTGCCCATATTGCGGCGTCTCTCTGCGGAGCTGCCACTGTGCGAAGAACCCCCGGTCCTATGACCGCATCGTCGCGCCCTTTTTCTACGAAGGTTCCATCCGGGAAGCCCTTCTGCGCATGAAGTTCGGCAAGCACGAAGACGTGGCTCGGTACCTCGCATCGGAACTGCGGGAGGCGATCGACGCCCGGTACTTCGGAGAGACCTTCGACCTCCTGACCGTCGTCCCCATGTCCCGGGACCGCTATGCGTCCCGCGGCTTCAACCAGGCGCGGACCCTCGCGGAATTCCTCATGAAAGACCCGCCGGAGCCCCTGCAGGACACGTTCGTGGACTACGGGCTCCTGAAAAAGAAGAACAGCGGCGGCTCCATGCAGCATCTGCTGGGAGCAGAGGGGAGACGACAGAACATCCGAAGCGCTGTTTCCGTCGGACCCAACCGGCCGCTCGAAGGGAAGAGCGTGCTGCTCCTCGACGACATCGTCACGACCGGTGCCACGGTGGGGGAATGCGCCTCCATCCTGCGACTGTCCGGCGCGGCGAGAGTCTGTGTGGCGGCCGTCGCGGTCACCCGTTTTCAGGAAAAAATTGCGGGAAACACTATACAAGAAGAGCGAAAAAGTTTAAACTTTTAGTATTAACTTACTTTAAGAATAAAAGGGAGAGCAGAAATGCTTGGCAGAAATATAGGCATCGACCTCGGGACCACTTCGGTCATCGTCTACCTCGAGGGCAAGGGCATCATCATGTCGGAACCCTCGGTGGTCGCCTACCGGAAAACGACGGGCAAGATCATGGCCGTCGGCCGGAAAGCGTATGACATGGTGGGCAAGGAGTCCCGGTCCGTGGAAGTCATCCGCCCCATGCGGGACGGTGTCGTCTCGGACTTCTCGGTCACCGAACAGATGCTCCGCTACTTCATCCGGATCATCTGCAAAAACGAGATCTTCAAACCGAACATCATCGTCAGCATGCCCGGCACGGTCACGAACCTCGAGCGCCGCACCATCCTCGACGTCATCACCGCCAGCGGTGCCGGCAAGGCCTGCCTCATGGAGGAGCCCCTGGCCGCCGCCATCGGTGCCGGTGTCGATACCATGCAGCCGAACGGTGTCATGATCGTCGACCTCGGCGGCGGCACCACTGACGTGGCCGTCATCACCATGGGCTCCATGGCGGTCGCCTCGTCCATCAAGGTGGCGGGGAACACGCTGAACGAGTCCATCGAGAAGTACTGCCGGCGCGAACGGAACGTCCTCATCGGCGACCAGACGGCGGAGGAACTGAAAAAGATCCTCGGCTGCGCGTACCGCCGCCGCGAGCAGGTCGCGATGATCGCCAAGGGCAAGGACTACATCTCCGGCATGCCCGTCGAATTTGAGATCAACTCGGATGAGATCTACTACTGCATCCGGGAGAACATCCGCGCCATCGTCGACTCCGTCACCGGCGTCCTCGAGCGCACCCCGCCGGAACTCGCCGGCGACATCATGGAGGAGGGCATCATCCTGACGGGTGGTACCGCCCAGCTCCTCGGCCTCGACAAAGTCATCGAAGAGGCCACCCACATCCACACGCGCATCGCCGACGACCCTGTGAACTGTGTGGCGAGAGGCATCGGCGCCGTCCTCGGCGACCTCGACATCCTCGTCAACAACGGTTACCTCTTCATGAGCCGCCAGGACATCAGCGGTGTCACCAACGAGAAGGAGGACTACTACGATGTCTAAGCGCGACCCGAGAGACGCGGTCAAATGGCCGGAAGAGCTCTCCGCCGAAGAGCGCGGCGCCAGAGAACCGGTGTTCGACGCCTTTGCCGAAGGCGTGGCCCCCGGCGGCCTCCGCTCAAAGACGGACATCAAGCTCCTCATCCTCTACCTGCTCGAGCAGCAGGAACAGCCGGTACCGGTGCGCATCATCTCCGATGTCATCACCGACCAGGAACTCGCCAACTATTTTGAGGCGATGGACGCCATCAGCGAACTCAAAAAAGATGGCAACCTCGAAGTCGTCTCCCTCGACGGGCAGGACGCCCTTTCCATCACGCAGCCCGGCAGCGACGCCGTGGCCTACGTCGAGGAAGACCTGCCGCTGTCCGTCCGCTCGAGAGCCCTCGACACGGTCCGCCGCTTCCTGCGCCTCGACCGCCACGCGAGAGAAAACGCCGTGGAGATCACCCCTTCCGGCGACGGCTTCAACGTCTGCTTCTCGCTGAACACCGGAGACACGAAACTCATGGAACTCAACATGTACGTCGTGAGCCGGGACCAGGCGGAACTCCTCAAGAACAACTACCTCGAAGACCCCACGCATCTCTATTCCAGCATCCTGACCGCTCTGATGCTGGACTGACATAAGGGAGGACCCCATGAAAGGCAAATACTCAGTACCTCTTAGCAAGATCATCCGTTCCGAGCAGCTGACCCCCGTCTACCTGCCGAAGGACCCGGAGGAGATCCTCATCTACTCGATGGAGGTGAATCGCCCCGGCCTCATCCTCGCCCGGTACGACAACAACTTCCTGCCGGAACGCATCGAGCTGCTCGGCAACTCCGAATACCTGTTCCTGCGGGAACTCGATGACGAGGCCAGAGCCGCGAGCATCGACCGACTCATGCGGGAACAGCCCGCCGCCATCATCTTCTCCATCGACTTCGCGGACGAAGCGGTGCAGGAGTTCATTCCGTACGGCGAGAAGTACGATGTCCCCATCCTGAAGACCGCGCAGGAGACGTCCTTCATCATGTCGTCTCTGGTCTCGTACCTCAACGTGGAACTGGCGGAGCGCCAGACCGTTCACGGCGTCCTCGTCGAGGTCTCCGGTGAAGGTGTCCTCATCATGGGCGAGAGCGGTGTCGGTAAAAGCGAGACCGTCGTCGAGCTCATCCGCCGGGGCAACCGCCTCGTCGCGGACGACGCCGTCGAAGTGAGACGTGTATCCCAGAAGACCCTCGTCGGTTCCGCGCCGGAGAACATCCGGCACTTCATGGAACTGAGAGGCATCGGTATCATCGACGCCCGCCGCATCTTCGGTATGGGCTCCGTCAAGATGACCGAGAAGATCGACCTCGTCATCAATCTCGAGCCCTGGGACGACACCAAAGCCTATGAGCGCATGGGCCTCGCCGACGAGACGATGGACATCCTCGGTCTGAAGATTCCGATGTACACCATCCCTGTCAACCCCGGCCGAAACCTCGCCATCATCATCGAAGTGGCGGCCATCAACTACCGGCTCAAGAAAATGGGACACAACTCTGCCAAAGAGCTGCTGGAGGGCCTCGGCATGAACGAGGACGCGGCGAACATCGATGTGGCAGATGTCGATACATGGCATTCGAACTGAACCCAGGGGAGGCAAAGACTATGGTAAGGCTTGGAATCGACCTCGGCGGTACCAACATCGCCGTCGGCGTCGTGAACGAACAGAATGAGATCATCGGAACGGCCAGCGTGAAAACGAACGCGCCCCGTCCCGCCGAAGAGATCGCCGACTCCATGCGGGAGGCCTGTCTCCTCGCGCTGGGCGAAGCCCGCATGACCCTCGACGACGTCGCATCCGTCGGCGTCGGCACCCCCGGTGCCGTCAACGAAGAGGGCGTCGTGGAGTTCTCCGCGAACCTCGGGTTCAACGATACCCCGCTGCGCGACCTCGTCGAAGAGCGGCTGAACAAGCCCACCTACATCGAAAACGACGCCAACTGTGCGGCCCTCGGTGAGCAGGTCGCCGGCTGTGGCGGCGGAGTCCCGAACTTCGTGGCCGTCACCCTCGGCACCGGCGTCGGCGGCGGCATCATCCTCGGCGGGAAGCTCCTGACCGGCATCAACGGCGCGGCAGGGGAGATCGGCCACATGTCCGTCGAGATGGACGGCATCCCCTGTCCCTGCGGCCGCAGCGGCTGCTTCGAGCAGTACGCCTCCGCGACGGCTCTGGTCCGCCAGACGAGAGAGGCCATGGAACAGGACCGCGACAGGTCCAGCAAACTCTGGGAGCTCGCGGAGGGAGACCTCGACAATGTCAACGGCCTCGTCCTCTTCAACGCGGCCCATGCGGGAGACGGCCGGGCGCTCATGGTCCTCGACAAATTCACGACCTACCTTGCCGTCGGCGTCGCCGACCTCATCAACATCTTCCAGCCGGACGTCCTCTGCATCGGCGGCGGCATCTCCAGGCAGGGGGACTTCCTCATCGAGCCCCTCGCGCGGAAAGTGGAAGAACTGCGCTACACGAAACATTCCAAAAAGCAGACGAAGATCTGTGCCGCCACCCTCGGCAACGACGCCGGCATCATCGGCGCGGCCCTTCTGTCTGACGTCAAATAAGAACGAGAATCAACAAAACGAAAGAGAGTACCGAACACTATGTTTGAATCCATCCTGAAGGCTGCGGAGCAGTACGGATGCAAGACCGAGAAAAACGCCCCCATGAGCCAGTACACCACGTTCCGCGTCGGCGGACCCGTGGATCTGCTCGTCGAACCGAACAGCGTCGACTCCCTGGAGGCCCTCCTGAAAGCTGCGAAGGCCGACGGCGTGAAGCCGATGGTCATCGGCAAGGGCAGCAACCTCCTTGTGCCGGACGACGGCCTGCGGGGCGTCGTCTTCCACATGGGCGACGCGTTCAGCGACGTCTCCTATGCGGGCAACGACATGATCAAGGCCCAGGCCGGCGCCACCGTCATCAAACTGTGCCGGTTCGCCCTCGAATACTCGCTGACCGGACTGGAGTTCGCCTTCGGCATCCCCGGTTCCGTGGGCGGCGCCATCTACATGAACGCCGGTGCCTACGGCGGTGAGATCGGCGACTATGTCGTCGCGGTCAACCACATCGACTATGACGGTAACCGCGGCTTCTGGTCCCCGAGACAGGCGGGCTTCTCGTACCGTCACAGCAACTACATGGACAGCGACCTCATCGTCACCTCGGTCGTTATCCAGCTCGACAAGGCGAACCCGGAAGCCATCAAGATGAAGATGGACAACTTCATGGAGCGCCGGAAGGCGAAACAGCCCCTCGAGTACGGCAGCGCCGGCAGTACGTTCAAGCGGCCGGAGGGCTACTTTGCCGGAGCGCTCATCGAGCAGTCCGGCCTCAAGGGCAAACAGATCGGCGGCGCCCAGGTGTCGGAAAAACACGCGGGCTTCGTCATCAATAAAGACAACGCGACCGCGAAGGACGTCATCGAGCTGATGGCATTCATCCGGGAGACCGTACAGAAGGACCACGGCGTCACACTGGAACCGGAGGTCCGCATCCTGGGAGACGTTCCATGGAATTCCTGATCCTTACAGGGCTCTCCGGAGCCGGAAAATCGAAAGCGGTGGAGATGCTCGAAGACATCGACTTCGTCTGCATCGACAACATGCCGCCGACCCTGCTGCCGGCCTTCGGACAGATCGTCCTGAAGAGCCCGGCGGACTCGAAGTTCGCGGTGGTCATCGACGCGAGAGCCGGTTCCGGCATCACGGAGTTCTCCGGCGCCCTCGACGAGCTTAACGAGATGGAAGTGCCCTTCCAGCTCCTGTTCATCGACTGTGAGGACTCGGTCCTCGTCAACCGCTTCAAGGAGACCCGCCGGCGCCACCCGCTGGCCAATGAATACAACCAGTCCATCAGCGAGGCCATCTCCGCCGAACGGGAGATGATCGCCCCCTTCAAACAGCGGGCGGACTTCTCCATCGACACGACGTATCTGTCCTCGAAACAACTGAAGGACCGCATCGCCGGCCTGTTCCTCGGAAGCGGGGAGAAGACCATGCGCATCCAGTGCATGTCCTTCGGGTTCAAGTACGGCCTGCCGTCGGACGCCGACCTCATCTTCGATGTCCGCTGCCTGCCGAACCCCTTCTATGTGCCGGAACTCAAGACGAAGACCGGCCTCGACGAACCGGTCAGTTCTTACGTCATGGGCTTCGAACAGTCGCAGGAGTTCCTGCAGAAGCTCACCGACCTCATCGACTTCTCCCTCCCGCTGTACATGGAAGAGGGGAAGAGCGAACTCGTCATCGGCTTCGGCTGCACCGGCGGCAAGCACCGCTCGGTCACCTTCGCGGAGGCCATGTCGAAACACCTGCGGGAGCGCAGGATCCACTGCAACACCATCCATCGGGATATCCAGAAGAAGTAAGCAAAGGAGGGGCGTCCCTTGTCCTTTTCCCACGACGTGAAAAGTGAACTGGTGGCATACTCGGCCGCGGAACGCGAGTCAGGGCAGATGAAGCCCTGCTGCATGCAGACCGAGACCTATGCGCTCTTCCTGTTCTGCCGCGCCTTCTCCGCGAAGGAGATGGGCCTCAAGACGGAGCACAAGGACATCGCCGACCGCTACGCGGCCGCCGTCCGCGAGATGACCGGCCACAAGCCGAAGCGGGAACGGACCGCCGGCGGGAAATACCGGGTCGTCGTCGAAGACCCCGTCGACCGGCAGGCCATCCTCTCCGAATTCGGGTACAGCGGGAACGAGGTGAATCGCCGCCTCAACACCGGCATCCTCCAGGATGGCGGCTGCCGCTCGGCCCTGCTCCGGGGCGCGTTCCTGACCGCCGGCACCATCACGGACCCCGAGAAGGACTACCACATGGAATACGTTCTCTCGACGAAGAGCCTGTGCATGGACCTCTGCGACCTCCTGACGGAAGCGGGCCTCGGCCCGAAGTACGTCCAGCGGAACGGCGCCCACGTCATCTACTTCAAGGACAGCGAGAGCGTCGAAGACCTCCTGACCCTGATGGGGGCCACCGAGTCCTCACTGGAACTCATGGGCACCAAGATGTATAAGGACATGCGCAACCGGGTCAACCGCCGCATGAACTTTGAGAACGCGAACTCCACCCGGACGTTCGACGCGGCCTACAAGCAGATCAAGGCCATCGAACTCATCGAGCAGAAGCGGGGCCTCGAGTCCCTGCCGCCGGAACTGAGAGAACTGGCGAAGCTCCGGGTCGAGAACGTGGACTACTCCCTCAAGGAACTGGGGGAGAACCTGTCGGAACCCATCAGCCGCTCCGGCGTCAACCACCGTCTGCAGAAAATCATGGAGATCGCGGACGACCTGAAACTCATCGAAAAGAACAAACAGTAAGCATAAAAGGGAGGTGTCGTCATGGCATTCACGCATCTGCACGTGCACAGTGAATACAGTCTGCTCGACGGCGCCTGCCGCGTGCCGGAACTGGTGGCCAGGGCGAAGAAACTCGGTCAGGACAGTCTGGCACTCACCGATCACGGCGTCATGTATGGCGCCGTTGCCTTTTATAAGGCCTGTCGTGCCGCCGGTGTCAAACCCATCCTCGGGGTGGAGGCGTACATCGCCGCAGGGAGCCGGCTCGACAAAGCGGGACCTCTCGCCAACGAACGGCACCACTTAGTCCTCCTCTGTGAGAACAACGAGGGGTACGCGAACCTCATGAAACTCGTGTCGCTCTCCTTCACGGAGGGCTTTTACCGCAAACCCCGCATGGACCGGGAGATCTTGCGGAAATACTCGAAGGGGCTCATCGCCCTGTCGGGCTGTCTGGCGGGCGAGATACCGTCTGCTCTCATGGACGGCAACTATGAAAAGGCGAAGGCCTGTGCCCTCGAGTACCTCGACATCTTCGGGGAAGGCAACTTCTTCATCGAAGTCCAGGACCACAGCATGCCGGAAGAGGCGCAGATCCGCGCCCAGCTCATCCGTCTCTCCCGGGAGACGGGCATCCCGATGGTGTGCACGAACGACACGCACTACCTGCGACAGGAAGACGCCCGCACCCAGAAGATCCTCCTCTGCATCCAGACGAACCATACCCTCAAGGAAGAGACGGGCATGGACCTGCGCACCGAGGAGTTCTACTTAAAGTCCGAAGACCAGATGCGGGACCTCTTTGGCGATATACCGGAAGCGCTCGAGAACACGCAGCGGATCGCCGAACGGTGCAATGTCGAACTGGAGTTCGGTGTCACCAGGCTGCCCCATTTCGAAATCCCGAAAGACAACCCCTACGGCCTGACCGAAGCCGACCCCCATGCCGCTTACCTGAGAGCGATGGCGGAGGAAGGACTCATACGCCGATACGGTGAGAACGTCCCGGCGGAATACCGGGAACGCCTCGACTACGAACTGTCCGTCGTCGACCGGATGGGGTATACCGACTACTACCTCATCGTCCACGACTTCGTCGCCTACGCCAAACGCCAGGGCATCCCGGTGGGACCGGGGCGTGGCTCCGGCGCGGGCAGCATCGCGGCCTACTGTGTGGGCATCACCGATGTCGACCCCATGAAGTACGACCTCCTCTTCGAACGGTTCCTGAACCCGGAGAGAGTCAGCATGCCGGACTTCGATATCGACTTCTGTTATGAACGCCGGGGAGAGGTCATCGACTATGTCATAAGAAAGTACGGCGCGGACCACGTGGCCCAGATCGTCACCTTCGGAACACTCGCGGCCAAGCAGGCCGTCCGGGACGTCGGCAGAGTCCTGGAGATCCCCTTCAGTAAAGTGGACTCCGTGAACCGTCTTATCCCGTGGCCCCTCAGCCACGACCTGGAGCGGGCCGTGAAGATCACGAAGGAACTGAACGACCTCTATGAGAACGACCCGGAGGTCAAAGTCCTCATCGACAACGCTCTGAAGATCCAGGGCATGCCGAGACACACCTCGACCCACGCGGCAGGCGTCGTCATCACGGCAGACCCCGTCGATGCCTATGTGCCCCTGTCTGTCAAGGACGGCACCACGGTCACCCAGTACACGATGACGGAACTCGAGGAGCTGGGACTCCTCAAGATGGACTTCTTAGGGCTCCGTACCCTGACCGTCATCCAGGACTGCGAGGACCTCGTAAGGAGAAAAGAACCGGACTTCTCCGTGAAGCATATTCCGGAAGACGACCCCGCCACCTTTGCCATGCTGGGAAAAGGGGAGACCGAAGGCGTCTTCCAGTTCGAGTCCTCGGGACTCAAGTCGGTGATGATCCGGTTCCAGCCCGAGAAGCTCGAAGACCTCATCGCCATCACGTCCCTGTACCGTCCGGGACCCATGGACTCCATCCCCACCTACATCCGCAACCGGCACAACCCGTCCCTCGTGACGTATGTGACGCCGGAACTGAAAGACATCTTAGATGTCACTTACGGGTGTATGGTCTACCAGGAGCAGGTCATGCAGGTCTGCCGGAAACTGGCAGGGTACACGTACGGCCACGCGGACATCGTCCGACGGGCCATGTCCAAGAAGAAGCACAAGGTCATGGAAGAGGAGCGGGTGAACTTCGTCTCCGGGTGCCGGGAGAACGGCATTGCGGAGGAGGCCGCCAACAAGATCTTCGACGAGATGATCAGCTTCGCGTCCTATGCCTTCAATAAATCCCACGCGGCAGCCTACGCGACCCTCGCGTACCAGACCGCGTACCTCAAATGTCATTACCCCGCGGAGTTCCTCGCGTGCCAGATCACCAGCGTGCTGGACTGGACCGACAAGGTGGTGGAGTACATCGCCGAATGCCGGAGACTCGGCATCGAAGTGGTACCGCCCCACGTGAACACGTCGGAAGCTCGGTTCGCCATCTCGGACGGCAAAGTCCTCTTCGGACTGCTGGCGGTCAAGGGACTCGGGCGGAACTTCATTGCGGACATCGTCTCGGAGCGGGAACGTTCCGGACCCTACACGAGCTTCTACTCGTTCCTGAAACGCATCCACGGACGGAACTTCAACCGCAAGGCGGTGGAGAGCCTCATCAAGTGCGGTGCCCTCGACGGCCTCGACCTGAACCGCCGGCAGATGATCACGGTCCTGCCGGAGATGCTGGCGGGCCTCGACAGCGACCGGCGCAAGAACGTGGAAGGGCAGATCGGCTTCTTCGAAGTCATGGAGCCCGAAGCGGTGCAGGAGGAGGGCGTCACGGTGCCGGAACTCGCGGAGTTCGACCACCTCGACCTCCTGGCCTTCGAAAAGGAGACCACCGGCCTTTACCTGTCCGGCCACCCGATGCAGCGCTACGCGTCTCTGTCCGACGACCTCGGCTGTGTGAAGCTCTACGAACTGCTGGCGGCCACGGAAGACGGCACCTCGCAGTACAAGGATGGCGATTTGGTCAACGTCCTCGTCATGATCTCCGAGATCCGCATCCGCCTCACCCGGAACAATACGACCATGGCCACGGTCCTTGCGGAGGACCTGACCGGCGGCATGTCCATGACGGTCTTCCCGAAGACGTATTCCGAATACGGACCGCTGCTTCGAGACGGCGCCGTCCTGCTCTGCAGGGTCCGTCTCCAGGTGGAGGATGAAGACCGCCCGCGGCTCATCGCCATGGGTCTGCAGGAGTGCCCCAGCAGTGGAAGTGTCCCGGCAGGGAAGAAGAGCGCTCCCGTCAGCGCGGCTCCGGCGAAGCAGAACGCCCCGGCACCGAAGCAGCACAAGGTCAACGGCCTGTTCCTGCGCTTCGACGGGGAGGAGGACCCACGGCTGCCGAAGGTCGACAACCTCATGGAGATCTTCACCGGCGGCACCGAGTCTGTGTACTACTACTTCAAGAGCACGGAGCGGTATGTGAGACAGCAGCGCTTTGGCACCATCTTCGTCAGTGACGGTCTCCTGGGAGAACTGAAACGCCTCCTCGGAGACGAGAATGTCTTCCGACGTTAAACGATATGTGAAACGGGCTATCGGTTGACATTGTTGTTTCAAAGAGTAAAATAACGTTATAAATAGTATTTATAAGACCCCTATGGAGGTACTCATATGAAAACGATCGGCGTCCTTACCAGCGGCGGCGACGCCCCGGGCATGAATGCAGCTGTCCGTGCCGTCGTCCGTACCGGCCTTGAAAACGATATGCGCGTCGTCGGCATCTACAACGGCTATGAAGGCCTGATGTCCGGTGATGTCGCGGAGATGAACCTGCGCAGCGTATCCAACATCGTACAGCGCGGTGGTACCGTTCTCCGAACGGCCCGCAGCATGGAGTTCATGACCGACCGCGGTCAGGAGAAGGCGGCCGACATGTGCCACCGTCTCGGCATCGAAGGCGTCGTCGTCATCGGCGGTGACGGTTCCTTCCGCGGTGCCCAGGCCCTGTCCCGCAAAGGCATCAACTGTGTCGGCATCCCCGGCACCATCGACAACGACATCTCCTGTACCGACCTCACCATCGGCTTCGACACCGCGGTGAACACCGTCATGCAGATGGTCGACATGGTTCGAGACACGACCGAGTCCCACAGCCGCTGCTCTGTCATCGAGGTCATGGGAAGAAAGGCGGGGTACATCGCCCTTTACTCCGGCATTGCCGTCGGTGCGACCAGTATCCTTATCCCCGAGTTCGAGTACGACTTCGACATCGACGTCGTCGAGCGTATGAAGAAGACCATCTCCACCGGCAAGCAGCACTTCATCATCATCTTTGCCGAAGGCTGCGGCGATGCAACGGAAATGGCCCGTCAGATCGAGAGAGAGACCGGCGTCGAGTCCCGTGCCACCATCCTCGGCCACGTCCAGCGCGGCGGTTCGCCCACCGTCAACGACCGTGTCCTGGCGTCCCGCATGGGCAACTATGCAACGCGTCTTCTGAGAGACGACTGCAGTAGCCGTGTCGTCGCCACCAGGAACGACACCATCGTCGACTACGACATCGAGGAAGCGCTGCAGATGGAAAAAGAGATCGACATCGACATCTACAGAATGGCCCACGAGATCTCCATCTGATCGGTTTACGAGAAAAATGAACTCCTCTGTTCCGTATACCCGGGGCAGAGGAGCTTTTTGTATGTGGTTGAACGGACAACATTTGTGCAACATGCATAGAAGATTTCCAAAAAGTTGAAAAATAAGATAAAAATTCGTCAAAAACCTGTTGACTTTTGGCCCTTTTACTGTTAATATGGGGGTGAAGAAAAGAGAACCACATTTCAAAGGGACAAGAAAACAGCCAAAGCGAGCTGAAAGGACACCCAGACAAACGAAATGTCACGAATTCTCAATTCTTCAAAAAGTATCTGAAGTACCGTTTCATGTAAGAAAATGAAACAAAAAAGGTACTACGAAAGGACTGATTCCAATGTACAGTGAAGAGGTAATTTGCCGCTGAACTCCGAAAGCGTTCTGGAATCATCATTACCGGGAAAACAAGTCAAAACAAAAACAAAAACGACAGAGACCCGGTACAATCAGAGAATGAATTTCTTCTAACGTCGCTTTCGAGAGGGAAGCGAAATCGGTTAAAATAAAATATCGCTGATTTCGAATTCCTCACACAACAAAAACGTGAACCACAATTTAGGCATAAACCCAAATACCAGGAATTTGAAAAAAGCACCATTCTGACAGAGCCAATCCAAAAAAGGACCGCCATCAGAATGAAGAAGCTCACGAAAACCAATTACAACAGATCAACTGAATAAAATAAAATACAACATTCCAAAGTACGGATCGACCAAGTAACAGTCTCAAATGTCAGGCCCAAAAAGACGACGTCTTTTGAACAAAAGAAAGACCAACGTTGAGCAGATGAACTTGGAAGAGAAACAAGTCAACATCTAACCTGGTGTAAATAGGCAGTCAGACAAAAGGCCGTATTCATAAGAACGATGGTAAACTTATGAAAGTCTTCTCAAGAAGGAAACCCCAAAAAGTTTCGAAGACCTTTTGAAAAGAAAGAACAAATCTGAGCTGCAAACGAGACAGAGGTCTTCTTCAAAAGATAATTGTCATTAGAAGACAGAGACAAACAGATTCAGACACATTTCAGAGATGAAAAACGACAGTCGGAGACAGACGTAGTAACTGAAACGAATGGAATGAAACGAAATCAGATCAACTGAAAACGGTTTTCAAACGAGTTTACAAAAACAAAAACAACCTTGAACGTACAAGAGAAATAATCAGAAAACAAAAAGGGGAAACCAATTAGTTTAAACGTATCGAAGGAAAATAGGTGAGTCCGAAATACAGTTTAATTGATTTCTGAGATTATTACGAAAGTTCAAAACAAACCAAGGTTTGTGAGGAAACTCCAATGTTCTAGGTAATCGAGAGAGCGTTTCGCAAGAAGCGCTCTCTTTTTTTGTTGCACGTATCTGCTTGCAACGCCGTTTCACAGAAAAATAATCCACAGCCGGACCCCTGCATTTTGCAGGGGTTTTAGTCACCTTGCCGATTTTATCAGAATGATTGCCCTGGCAATTGTCTTTATACTCAAAATTAAGTATAATGACATTCCAGGATGTCTACATCTTGTGGAATTGTTTCGAAACGCACAGAATATATTGTGCTCGTTTACAAAGGGAGAAACGAAGGTAAGGTTATGGATTTCGTTGTCAACAACGGCGGCTGGGACGGCTTCAAAGCCGGTACCTGGCAGAAACACATCAATGTGAGGGACTTCATCCTGCTCAACTACACTCTGTACGAAGGCGATGAGAGCTTCCTCGCCGGTCCCACGGACCGCACGACAAAACTGTGGGGAGAGGTCCTCGACCTCTTTCAGCAGGAGAGAGAACAGGGCGGCGTCCTCGACATGGACACGAGCGTGGTCTCGACCATCACATCGCACCCGGCAGGGTACATCGACAAAGACCTCGAGCAGATCGTCGGTCTGCAGACCGACAAACCCTTGAAGCGTTCCCTGCAGGTCTTCGGCGGCATCCGCATGGCGGTGCAGGCCTGTGAGACCAACGGCTATGAAGTGGATGGCGATGTGGTCGACATCTTCACGAAGTGGAGAAAGACCCACAACCAGGGTGTCTTCGACATCTATACGCCGGACATGAAGGCGGCCCGCCACGCCGGCATCATCACCGGTCTTCCGGATGCCTACGGCCGCGGGCGCATCATCGGCGACTATCGCCGGGTCGCTCTTTACGGGGTGGACAACCTCATCGCCGAAAAGCAGAAGGAGTTCCGGTTCGCGCCCACCCGGATGACCACCGAGAACATGCGTCACCGGGAAGAACTCACGGAGCAGATCCGCGCGCTGCAGGAGCTGAAAGAGCTGGGCGCCATCTACGGCCTCGACATCTCCGGCCCCGCGACCACCGCGAAGGAAGCGGTCCAGTGGCTGTACTTCGGCTACCTCGCCGCAGTCAAGCAGCAGAACGGCGCGGCCATGTCCCTCGGCAGAACGTCCACGTTCCTCGACATCTACATCGAGCGCGACCTGCAGAAGGGCATCCTCACGGAGGAAGAGGCCCAGGAGCTCATCGACCAGTTCGTCATGAAACTCCGTATGGTCAAGTTCGCGAGAACACCTGCCTACAACGACATTTTTGCCGGAGACCCGACCTGGGTCACCGAGTCCCTCGCCGGCGTCGGCATCGACGGTCGCCCGCTGGTCACGAAGAACTCGTTCCGGTATTTACATACCCTGGAGAACCTCGGCACCGCGCCGGAACCGAACATGACGGTCCTCTGGTCCACACGGCTGCCCCAGGGCTTCAAAAACTACTGCGCGAAGGTCTCCATCGACACGTCCTCCATCCAGTATGAGAACGACGACCTCATGCGGGTCACCCACGGCGATGACTACGCCATCGCCTGCTGTGTCTCCTCCATGCGCGTCGGCAAGGAGATGCAGTTCTTCGGTGCCCGTGCCAACCTCGCGAAGTGCCTGCTCTACGCCATCAACGGCGGCGTGGACGAGCGCCTCGGCACCCAGGTCGGTCCGAAGTTCCGCGCGGTGGAAGGGGAGTACCTCGACTTCGACGACGTCTGGGAGAAGTTCCTCGCCATGATGAACTGGCTGGCGGAGCTCTACGTCAATACCCTGAACGTCATCCACTACTCCCACGACAAATACAACTACGAGAGCCTGCAGATGGCCCTTCACGATGAACACGTCAAACGGTACTTTGCCACCGGTATCGCCGGCCTGTCCGTTGTCGCGGACTCCCTGTCGGCGATCAAGTACGCGAAGGTCCGGACCATCCGAAATGAGGACGGTGTCATCGTCGACTACGAAGTGGAAGGGGACTTCCCGAAGTACGGCAACAACGATGAACGCGTCGACAGCCTCGCCGTCGAGACCGTCCAGCAGTTCATGTATGCCATCCGCAAGCACCACACTTACCGCGACAGCATCCCGACCATGTCCATCCTGACCATCACCTCGAACGTGGTCTACGGCAAGAAGACCGGCAACACGCCGGACGGCCGGAAGATGGGCGTGCCCCTCGCGCCGGGCGCCAACCCGATGTCCGGCAGAGACACCCATGGCGCCGCCGCGTCCCTGTCCTCGGTCTCGAAGCTTCCCTTCGAATATGCCCAGGACGGCATCTCCAACACCTTTACGATCATCCCGAACGCCCTCGGCAAAGACGACGTCTTCATGGGCGACCTCGACCTCGAACTGGAACTCGACGCAGGCTGCTGCGACGACACCATCACCATCGAATAAGAAAGGAACGGTATCCTATGGCAACACAGTCTCAAGTGGAAAACCTCGTCGGACTCCTCGACGGCTATGCAGAAAAAGGCGGTCATCACCTGAACGTCAACGTCCTGAACCGGGACATGCTCCTGGACGCCCAGGCACACCCGGAAAAGTACCCGCAGCTGACCATCCGTGTGTCCGGCTACGCCGTCAACTTCACGAAGCTGACGAAGGAACAGCAGGATGACGTCATCTCCCGTACGTTCCACGCCGGCCTGTAAGCACATGACCGGTTACATCCATTCGACCGGGTCCTTCGGCACCGTTGACGGTCCGGGGACCCGGTTCGTGGTTTTTCTGGCGGGCTGTCCCATGCGCTGCCTCTACTGCCACAACCCGGACACCTGGGAGAGGAGCCGGGGCACCGAACGGACGGTGGAGGACATCCTGAAAGAGTACGACGGTGTGTCGACCCTTCTACAGGGCGGCGGCATCACCTGTACCGGTGGGGAGCCTCTGACACAGATCGCCTTTGTGACCGAACTGTTCGCGGCAGCGAAAGCGCGGGGCATCGACACGTGCCTTGACACGTCCGGCATCACGTTTGACCCGGAGGACGTACATCGCCTCAGGGAATTCGACCGGCTCATGGAGGTCACGGACCTCGTCATGCTGGACATCAAGCATATCGACAACGAGGAGCACAAAAAGCTCACGGGTCAGCCGAACACGAACATCCTCGCGTTCCTCTCGTACCTTGCAGAGCGGGGGACACCGGTGTGGATCCGCCATGTGGTCGTGCCCGGCATTACGCTGAACGATGAGTGGCTCTTTCAACTCGGCGCGTTCCTGGGTCCCTTCCGGAACATCAAGGCGCTGGACGTGCTCCGATACCATGACATGGCCCGGCCCAAGTACGCGGAACTGGGCATGGAGTACCCTTTGGGCGATACACCGCCTGCCACAAAAGAAGACGCGCTGCACGCACGGTCCGTCATTCTAGACGGCATGCGGAGCACCAGAAACCATACAGAGTCCTGAGAGGCAAAATATGTCTTGAACGGGCTCTGTTCTCTCGTTATAATACCTAAGGATAAAACTAACAGAAAGGAGGCCGCATGCCTTGAACTTTTTCCGGCATACCGTACTGCCCATCGTGGCGGCGTTCATCTGGGGTACCGCATTCGTGTCCCAGGTGCAGGGGTCAGAGACCCGCGACGCGTTCTCGTTCAACATGGCGAGAAGTGTGGTGGCGGCCATCTTCCTGTTTTTCGTTGCCTGGGGCGTGCGCATCTGGCGCAAACAGAGCGCTCTGAAGAAAGGCACTTACGTGGAACTGACGCCGGACCAGAAGAAAGACCGGTGGAAAGCGCTCCTGACGAGCGGCCTCATCTGCGGCACCATGCTGACCATCGCGGCCAACCTGCAGCAGGCGGGCATCGCGCTCAGCGGAGCAGGGAAGAGCGGGTTCATCACGGCCCTCTATGTCGTCCTGGTCCCGGTGCTCGGCATCTTCTTAAAGAAACGGGTGCCGGCCCGTGTATGGATCAGTGTGGTCATTGCCGTCATCGGTCTGTACCTCCTGTCCATCCAACCCGGCGAGTTCAGCATCACCCGCGGAGACTTCCTGCTCATCCTGTGCGCGCTGGCCTTTGCGTTCCAGATCATGACCATCGACCGCTACTCACTGCTGGTCAACGGTATTGAGCTGTCCTGTGTGCAGTTCGCCGTGGTGGCGATCGAGTCCGGCATCCTGATGCTGCTCTTCTCGGACGTGACACTGTCCGATTTCACCGCGGTCATCGGCCCCATCCTCTACGCGGGCATCCTCTCGAGCGGTGTGGCGTATACGCTTCAGATCATTTCCCAGAAGGGCGCGAACCCGACGCTGGTCTCGCTCCTCATGAGCCTCGAGTCCGTCTTCGCCGTCCTCTCCGGCGCCATCGTGCTGCACGAGCATCTGACCGGACGGGAGTACCTCGGCTGCGTCGTCATGTTCGCCGCCATCGTGCTGTCGCAGGTGCCGATCGAACAGTTCATCGCCAAAAAGAAAACAGAATAACAGACCATTTGAAGCTCCTGCAACAGCGGGAGCTTTTTTTAGGGCCGATCTGCCTTCGCTACCTTTTAACATGAGGTAAGGGGAGTTTTTTCGGAACCTTTTTGCGCAGGGGGGAGCGGCGCAATGCTTTACGAGCGCGCGGGGGTTCGGGTTGGCAAGCAAAAAGGGACGGAAAAACGGAACCGATTGGAAGGCAGATCGGCCCAGGGTTATCATTTGTGCAATATGCTTAAAATTGTTTTAAGTTTTTTGGCGTCAGGGTGAGCCGTCGCTCCTTGAAAGCGGATAAGCGGAAAGGGTACAATAAGAGGGTAAGGTTAGCCGGGACGAACGCCCCGGCTGAAAGTGATATTGAAAAGGAGTGTTGATCTGAAATGACTCTCAAAAAGCTGATCGATAAAAAAGATCAGATGGCTGACTGGATCATCGGGGACATCACCCACATCATCCAGACATTCGAAAAAAGATCGCCCGGTTCCAAGGGCGAACTCCAGGCCTGTGAATATTACGCAGAGCTCTGTGAGGAGTACGGCTGTGAAGAGGTCGTCGTCGAGGAGTTCGAGGAGCATCCGAACAGCTTCTTCGGCTGGCTCTACTTTGCCGTCACCTTCGTCCTCATCTCTCTGGGCACTTACTGGTTCGCGCCGATCATCGGCGCCATCCTGTGCAGTCTGGGAGCACTCATCGCCCTGTTGCAATTCGGTATGTACAAGAAGTTCATGGACCGGTTCTTCAAAAAGGCAACAGGGCATAACATGATGGCCATCAAGAAACCGAAGGGCGAAGTCAAACAGCGCATCTTCTTCAACGGCCACTGCGACGCCGTCTGGGAATGGCCCGTCAACTACCTGCTCGGCGGTGTCGGCTTCGAAGCCCATGCTGTCATCGGCTTTGGCGGCCTGTTCTACACCCTCGGCATCTCCATCGCCTCCATGATCAAGAACGGCAGCATCCTCGGCGGCCGTCCACTCTGCTGCTGACCAAGATGGGCGTGTACGGCCTCCTTTTCGTGCCGTTCCTCATCGGTCTCTATTTCCTGTGGAACGAGAAACACATCGTCGACGGCGCCAACGACAACCTCACCGGCTGTGAGATGGGCATCGCCGTCCTGAAGGCCCTCCACGATGAAGGCATCGAACTCGAGAACACCGAAGTCGGCGTCATCATCTGCGGTTCCGAAGAAGCCGGCCTTCGCGGCTCCAAGGCCTGGGCAGAAGCTCACAAGGGCGAGTTCCAGGATGTTCCTACCATCATCTATTCCTATGACACCATGCACGACCCGAAGTGGCTCATGGCGAACTACAGAGACCTCAACGGTACCATCAAGACCGACAAACAGGCCAACGACATCTTCATGAAGGCCTGTGAGGAACTGGGCATCGCCTGCCGCAAGGGCTGGGTCCCGCCCCTTGGCGGCGCCACCGACACGGCTGCGTTCACCCAGGGCGGATTCCGCTCCGGCGGTGTCACCGGTCTGAACCACAAGCTGGAGAACTACTACCACACCAGAAGAGATACCTATGACAACCTGAGCCATCAGGGCATCGGCGACTGCTATGCAGCCTCCATGAAAGTCCTCGAGATGTTCGAGAACGGTATCCTTTATGAAGAGGAGAAATAAGTTCTCTGTCGGTTCTGACAACTGAATGCATAAAGCGAAGGACCCCGCGACCGAATGGTCGTCGGGGTCCTTCTTCTGTATCCAATTGGAAGAATTTACTTTTTATCTGCCTGCTTGGAGTACTTCATCTTGTAGACGAGGCGCTGGATGACGCGGTCGAGGGTGCCAAGGTTTTTGGTGCCCAGGACGAGCTGCGCGTACATCGCCGCAATGGCTTCCTTCTCGAGGACCAGCTTGACGGCGTCCGCGTCGTACGGATTCATGCCGATGCAGAGGGCACCGTGACCCTTGACGAGGATGGCGTTCCGGCCGGAAGCGGCTTTGCCGGCTTCGACGGCGTCGGTCCGGTAGGACGTGGGGTCCCAGTTGACATTGGCGACCACCGAGCCGGCGATCTGGCAGAAGTCATCGAGGTAAGCCTTCTCCGGCTCGCCTTTCTTCGAAAGGGCGATGGCTTCCGGAGTCTGGTAGTTGCGGATGATGATGTCGTCCGTGTTCTTGTAGATCTCGGCGTGGAGCTCTGCGACACGGGGCGCGATCGGTGCACCGGGAACGGCTTTGCCGGTCTCGACGGAGCACTCGTAGCGCTCGCCGCCATCCATGAAGAGGGTGAAGGTGTCGCCCTCGCGAAGGGAGCTGCCGAGGTCCTCACAGGGAATGTCTCTGTTCTCCGGCGCGACGACTGCAGCAGTATAGACAGCCGCGAGGTCCGCGTCGGTCAGCTTGTCGTTGTGTCCGACACCGGCGATGGTCTTCGCCATGATCTCTTTGCAGTAGTCCTCCAGAGTATTGACGACTTTGAACGCATCGTCATAGTCCCTGCCGAGACAGACGGTGCCGTGGTGACGCATGAGGAACGCTTTGCTGGTGGGGTTCGCCGCGATGACGGCGTCCACCGCGTCCTTCAGCTTGCCGGTGGAGGGCATGCCGTATTCCGCGTTGGGAATGACCGCGCCGAGGACCGCTTTGGCCTCTCCGGAGACCGGAACGTCTCTGCCGGTGACGCTCACCGCGGAAGCGGCGATCTGATGCGTGTGGATGACGAAATCCACTTCCGGATGATGTTTGTAGGCAGCGGCGTGGACCCCTTTTTCCGAAGAGGGCTTCAGGCCGTTCTCATCGTACTTGAGTTCATCGATGGTGACCTCGACGATGTCGTCCGGTGTCAGCTTCTCGTAAGGGATGCCGCTGGGGGTGATGACGAATACGTTGTCAGAGATGCGGGCAGAGACATTGCCCCAGGTACGGGCAATGAGGCCGCTCTCCATGAGCTCGAGGCCGGCCTTGACGACCAGTTCCTGAGCGATGCGTTTTTCGATGGCCATAGGATCACCTTGCGCCTTTCTTATTTCTTCTTTGGGATGTCAAGCTTCGCGCAGTTGGACATGACCTTGTCGAAGCGGCCGATGACATCGTCGATCATCTCCGGAGTGTAAGCGGCGGAGGTGTACAGACGGCAGCCGGCGAGGGTGACGAGGCCTTCTGCCATGTAGGCAGCGCCCATGTGTTCCATTTCCTTCTGGCGGATGCTGGTCTCGTTGAGGATGCCGGGGACCTGCCAGAGCTTGCCCCAGTCGATCGCGAACTGCATGGTGCCGACCGTATGAAGGTGGCAGACCGAGCCGATGTTGTAGGTGATGAACGGAAGGTTGTACTTGTCGATGCTCTTCTGGAGACCGGCGACCAGCTGGTCGGCTCTCTGGCCGGCGACCTGGCAGGCGTTTCTCTTTTCGATCTCGCAGATGGCGGTATAACCGGCGAGGGAGGAGATGGGGGTGGCAGCCATGGTTCCGCCGCACATTGCCTTCTTGACCTTCTTGCCCGAAGAGTCGAGGCCTGCGCCGAGGTGTTTCATGACGTCTCTGTGACCGGCGATGCCGCCTGCGCCCGGATAGCCGCCGGCGATGACTTTACCAAAGATGGTGATGTCGGGGTCGATGCCGTAGTAGCCCTGAGCACCGGCCATGCCGATGCGGAAACCGGAGACGACTTCGTCACAGACGAGGAGCGCGCCGTACTTGCGGCAGAGGGTCTCGACGCCCTTGACGAATTCTCTGGAGACCGGACGGGTCGCGGACTCGGGGCCGATGGGCTCGATGTAAACAGCAGCGGTGCCGCCGTTGAACTTGTTGAGCCAGAGTTTCTTCTCGAGGTCCTCAAGGTCGCCGGGGAAGAATTCCTGAGTGTGCTTGAAGACGAACATCGGGACGCCGTTGGACTGCAGGTTCTTGGTGCCGGGGACACGCATGCCCCATGCCAGCTGATCGGACCAGCCGTGGTAGGCACCGCCCATCTTCAGGATGTTCTTTTTGCCGGTGGCAAGACGGGCCACACGGACGGCGCACATGCAGGCCTCCGTACCCGAGCCGAGCATACGGAACATGTCGACGGAGGGGACGCTGTCGGCGATCTTCTTGCCAAGTTTGTACTCGCACTCATGGAACAGACCGGTGGAGGGACCGCAGGTGTTCAGAAGATCGATGACCGCTTCACGGACGACGGGGTCGTTGGAACCGAGGATGGTCGGGCCGCCGGCCTGGAGCAGGTCGTAGTACTCGTTGCCGTCGATGTCATAGAGTTTGGCGCCTTCCGCCTTGGTAAAGACCAGAGGGAAGGGGTAGTTGAACGCGAGATTGTGCTGGACGCCGCCGGGGATGACCGTCTTGGCTTCGTCGATCATCACTTTGGACTTCTGGCACTTTTTGCCGTAGTATTCGGACTCGTACTGAGCCAGGACTTCCGGCTTGATGGAATAGATGGGGCTCTTGATGAGCTGGTTGAGTTCCTGGTTGATCCGGTCGGTATCCGGATACTGGGAGATTGCAAATCTGGTATCCATAGTTTCATTCCTCCGTTTGGATAATCTGTGGGGTGAGCGACCGCTCACGCTTTAACAACAATAGTATATCAAACTTGATAGTCAAAGGGAAGAGCAAACGCGCCAAAAACCGAAATTTTATGCACTCTTTTCACAGAATCTATCCTTGCCTTGCAAAGTTTTTGGGCGATGTATTATAATGATGATGAGCGATTGCTCACCCCTGTGAGGTTTGGGAGGTACCATATGGAGAGTAAACACTGTAAACCCGCGTTCGATCGGGCCGATCCGGAACGCCGCATGACCGTGCTGCAGACCGGCATCGACGAGTTTTCGAAACTCGGCTTCGAGAACGCGAACATCAACGTCATTGCGAAAAAGGCCGGCATTTCCATCGGCCTCATGTATAAATACTTTGAAACCAAAGAGGACCTGTTCATCCTGTGTCTGGAAGAAGCGATCAGTGAACTCCATGCCGTCATCGAAGAGGTCCTTCAGTCCGACGACAAGATCCTCGTCCGGGCGGAGAAGCTCATCCGGACCATCCAGAAGTCGTCCGGGCAGGACTCTCGCTATGTGAAGCTCTACAATGAGATCACGAAAATGTCCGATGAGAAAAAAGTCCGCTACTACGCTGACAAGATCGAAAGCATCTCCTATGAAGCTTACGCCGGCTTCCTGAAGCGGGCGAAGGAAGAGGGAGACATCCGGGAAGACATGGACGAGCGCATGTTCGCGTTCTTCTTCGACTCCCTTCTGATGACGCTGCAGTTCTCCTACACCTGCGACTACTATCGCGAGCGGTTCAAGGTCTACTGCGGAGACGACATCTTCGACGACGACGAGAAGGTCGTACGGGAGCTGCTGAAATTCCTGGAGTCCGCCTTCACGTTCTCCCACAGCGATGTGAAAAAACTAGAGAAATGAGACTGAATAAGGAGTAATCAACATGGAAAAATACGTAGTGTCCTATGACATCGGCACCACCGGCGTCAAGACCTGTCTCTTCCGCATCGACCAGATCATCACTCTGCTGGAGTCCGCCTCCATGGGTTACGGTCTTACCGTTCTCGAAAACGGCGGCGTCGAGCAGAACGTCGACGACTGGTGGGAGGCGATGTGCGTCACCACGAAGAAGATCTTCTCGCAGACGGACATCAAACCGGAGCAGGTCGACGGCATCTCCTTCTGCAGCCAGATGCAGGGTGTCGTGGTCGTCGACAAAGAGGGCAACGCCCTCCGGCCCGCCATGTCCTACATGGACCAGCGCGCCAAAAAGGAACTGAAGGAGGCCATCGCCTACGGTCCGCAGATCGCCGGCGCCAACCTGTTCAAGTTCCTGCCGTACTTCTACTACACCCACGCGGTGTCCTCCTCGGTCAAGGACCCCATCTTCAAATACCTCTGGATCAAGAACAACGAGCCGGAAGTCTACGACAAGATCTACAAATGGCTCGATGTTAAGGAATACCTCATCTGCCGCTGCACCGGCAAGTGTGTCATGACCGAAGACTCTGCCTTCGCAACACTGCTCTATGACACCCGCAAGGGCCACGAGGGCTGGAGCGACAAGATCTGTGACATGATGGGCATCTACAAAGAGCATCTGCCCGACATCTGCAAGTCCACGGACGAAGTCGGTCCCCTGACCGCGAAAGCGGCGGAAGACCTCGGTCTCGTGCCCGGCATTGCCGTCTTCGGCGGTGGCGGAGACGCGTCCCTCATCCCGGTGGGCGCAGGCTCTGTCCTCCCGGGCGATACACACATCTATTCCGGTACGTCCGGCTGGGTCGGCACCGTTCTGGAAAAACAGAAGGTCGACGTCATGGCCATGATCGCCGCCATCGTCGGTGCTCAGGAAGGCCGTTACAACTACTTTGCCGAGATGGAGACCGCCGCCAAGTGTGTCGAGTGGGTCAAGGACCACCTGGCTCTCGATGAAGTGGACATCTACCTTGACAAGCACGATGTCACGGAGAACCGTCAGGGCTTCGAGGCCGCCTACACGTCCCTTTACGACTACCTGACCGAGATCATGCGGACCGTACCGGCCGGTTCCAACGGTGTCATCTTCACGCCCTGGCTCCACGGTAACCGCTGTCCCTTCGAAGACCCGAACGCGGCGGGCATGTTCTTCAACATCACGCTGGAGACCGGCAAACGCGAAATGATCCGCGCGGTCGTCGAAGGCGTCTGCTACCACCAGCGCTGGATGCTCGAACAGGAAGCGAAACACGTCAAGACGTCCGATACCATCCGCTTCGTCGGCGGGGGAGCCCTGTCTCCGGTCACCTGCCAGATCCTTGCAGATGTCACCGGCCGGAAGGTAGAGACGGTCCACTCGCCTCAGAACGTCGGTGCCGTCGGAGCCGCCGCCATCATGGGTGTTGGCCTCGGCGTCATCAGTTCCATCGACAAGGTCAAGGACTTCATCCCGGCCAGCAAGTCCTACGAGCCGAACCCGGCCAACAAAGCGGTCCACGACCGCAACTTCGAGGTCTTCAAGAGCCTTTACAAGAACAACAAAAAAGCCTTCGCCGCACTCAACGGTCAGGCAGAATAACAAATGTTAAAAAGCCCTGCTGTTGCAGGGCTCTTTTTGATGAAAGTTATCATTCGTATAAACTTTTTGCCCCTTTTTTACAATAAAAAATGTTTACTAACATATGAATAAGTGTCATAATATTAACGAAGAAATTGTGAACTCGTGCGAGAGTCCAAAGGAGAGTTTTCAATGACAACGGCAACTTACGGTAACAAATCCGACAACCCGGTCTATACGAGCGGACAATGGAAAAAACCGGAGAACATGCGAAACCTCGTGAGCTTTGTCGTGCTCATGGTCTGTACCCTCGGCATTTACTTCTTTTACTGGGTATTTAAGACCACAGAATACGCGAATCGCGACCGGAATTCGGCACAGCAGAGCCCGCTGGTCCAGCTGCTGCTCGTTATGTTCATCCCATACTATGAACTGTACTGGTTCTACAAGACGTCGAAGAAACTGTCGAACCTCGGGGAGCCCTTTGAGGTGTTCAACGATAACTCCATCGTCACTCTCATCCTCGCCATTTTCGGCCTCGACATCATCGGGGCGGTCATCCTGCAGGATCAGATCAACCGGATCGAAGCGGTACGAAGCGGCGCCGGTCCCAACACGACCGGGGAAGGGGTCTGCCGCAACTGTCACGCGACCTTCCCGAACGATGTCCACGCCTGCCCGCATTGCGGGGAGTCTTATAAAAAGCCCTTCACGCAGACGGTCTGGTTCCCGATCGTCATCGGGGCCCTTGGGCTCCTGCTGGCCATCGGACTCCTCATCGGCGGTATCGTGGCACTGTCCAGCAATGCCGAACTCACGGAGGACGGGAGCTGGAACTGGGATGAGATCACGTCCGGGGAAGAAGCTGCAGGCCCTGGGTACGAACCATCTGATATCGACGAACTGATCGATGAGAACAGCCAGAAATACGGCGAAGTCATCGAGACGGCGCCCGGCCGCTGGGCTCTCGTCAAAGAAGGCGTGGTCAACACCGACTTCACCGGTGTGGCCGAGAACGCAAACGGCATCTGGTACCTCGAAAACGGTTACGTGAACTTCAACTTCTCCGGCACCCTCACCGACGGCAAAGGCACCGCCTACACCGTCGAGAAAGGTCAGGTCGTCAGTCAGAAGGCCGCGGAGTAAATCGCCGGCAAAAGTGAAACTGCCAGGCAACAAAAGATAACGCATACGAACAGTAACCAAAAATGGTTTTGGCTCTGCAACAATGCAGAGCCTTTTCTTTTGCAAAGAGTCAAAATTGTTCAATGTTATCTGCCTGAAAACTGTAACGTCAACCTTTACTTTTGATAGGCGATGTGCCATAATTGAGTTGTGAACGTTTTGTGAATTGCGTTAACAATTAGTCAAAGAATATGGAGGCCTTGATCATGGCAGAGCAGAATAAAAGAAACCTTGTGAAAATGCTGCTTCTCGGGTTCGTTACGCTTGGCATCTACTGGCTTTACTGGATCTACAAAGTGACTCAGCTGTCGAACCATGTCAAGACTTTGCCGGAGCGTAGCCCGGTCGCTCAATTGTTCCTCTGCATTCTGGTGCCCTTTTATGACATTTACTGGTATTACCAGACCTCAAAACGTGTTGATGTCATGATGGCCTCTGTCGGTCATCCCAGTGACAGCGGTATCCTGACGATCTTGCTGACATTTTTTACCGGTCCGGTTTTTGCATCACTCTTTTTGCAAGACAAAATCAACCTGGTCCTTGGCATCAAGACCGGCAAACCTGTCGATTCAAATATTAGCGGTGCCCTTGCAATCGGCATTGCAGCGATTCTTCTGATGATCGGGCTCATTGCTTTGTTTGTGTTAAACACTGTGCGTTCCATTACACAGAGCCCGGAGGCATTCCAGCAGGGCTATACCTTTGGTTACAGCCTGATTACCGGTGAACTTCCGGAGGAAGAAAACAACGAAATCGAACTGGACGCGGAAGAGAGTGTAAGGCAGACGAAAGATGGACGCTGGGCTCTTATGAAAGGGGACAAAGTCGAAGAAGATTTTACCGGTGTTGCCGAGAATGAACAGGGTCTTTGGTACATTGTGGATGGCTATGTTGACTTTGACTTCTATGGTACCGTGGACTCCGGCGATGGAACTCTTTATTCCATCGAGAATGGAAAAGTGGTTTCTGAAGAACAAACGAATGGTTGATTTGCAGGGAGGGAAAATGTGTTTAATACAGAGTATTTATACTTAAGACCGTTGGAATTGGGCTTGTTGTATGGCGCGTTTCTTATGATTCCCCTGATCATTCTGATCGTGCTTACGGCGATGGGAAAAGTACGAGGAAAACCGCTCCGCATCATTGTTGTGGCTTTTCTCAGTGCAGTAGCTTCTATTTCGGCAATGGTCGCAGTTGATATCCATGCTGCAAAAAACTATGAGACGGTAACAACCGAAGCGGTTTACCTGTCATCCGATGACCCTCTGATCCCGTTGATTCCATACATTGACTATGAAACGTATAATTTCTACCGGCTGGATAACGGAGAGGTGTTCTGCCCGGATATCCACGACAAACGACGGGAACTGGTGGAAGGCCCTGTCAGGTTCGAGGAGGGTCATATCTACGAGGTGACCTATGCCGGCGAACCGGTTTGGGAAATACTGGCGGTCGAGGATACCGGCCGTTCCGTCCACGATAAGGATTCCTCAACCGAAACGTATATCATGGGGAAGAAAGCCGATGAAGAAACGACTTTTGATCAATATGATATTTTCTATTACGGGAAAGAAAGCAAACTCATGAAAGCATGGGTGGAAGAGCTTCGTTACCCGAAAGCAAATGGTTGGACAAAAGACGACATCTGGACACCGGAAGAAAACTATCCCGGTATCGAAGAACTTGATTTTGTCACGACTCAGTTCCTTGAAACAGATGACGATTATGTTGTTGTGATAACGATGACCGGTCTTGATCAACTGGAGCATATGCAAAGGCTCGAAGAAGTCGAATATTTTACCCTTGGTGCAGAAGACTCCTCTGTCTGCAATGTGAACGGATGGATCAACGTCATGAAAGAGGATGGTTTTAAACATCTTTCCCAACAGTACGTCAAGGAATTGGAACTGCATTACTGGGATGGGAAAAAAACCGATGAGAAGAAGAAATATATCAAGAAACGATTTGAAACGAAGACGATTGCCCCTACTGCAGAGAACGATTCGTCGTTTGTTTGATAAAGCATACCTTTTCTGGGGAGCGGGTGTACATCGCGGGAGGTGAGCTGATGGTACAGTACTCGAAAGAATTCCTTCAGGAGTATTACGATGTTGAATGGTTGAAGTATTATGATCTCATCCCGGATGAGAGTGAATAATATGGAGGGAATAAAGATGGAAAAAAACCAAAGAAACCTGGTAACAGTTGCCTTGCTAAGCATAGTTACGATTGGTTTTTACTGGCTTTACTGGATTTATAAGATAACTGAGTTTACGAACGAGGAAACTGAGCTGGAGAAGCGCAGCCCTTTGGGCCAAATGTTACTTTGCCTGATTCCGTTTTATGACATTTTTTGGTACTACCAAACCTCGAAGTGTTTGGACATGATGATGGCCGACTACGATCGAAGCGATGACAATGACATTCTCTCGATTCTTTTGATGTTCTTTGGTGGTCTCTTTATTGCCGGTCTTGTTATGCAAGATCGCATCAATAAAGCAATCACTTTAAAAACGGGAAGTGTTGTCAAGAAGAGTTTGAATGGATCGCTTGTCCTCGGTGTGGTAATGACATTGCTGTTGACTTTAGCTCTCATTCTTGCAGGCTTGTATTTGACCCCTGACGATCTATTTTCCGACGATGATGATTATTATTCTGAGGATTACGACATGTCGATGGATGAAATCGATTATGACTCTCTGTTTTCCGATGCGCTGATTGTCTTCTAAGAGGTATTACTATGAACAAAGATGGTAAGAAAGTACTGGGTTCCATTATCATTATGGACATCCTGATCCTGGTCATGATAATCGTCGTTCCAATTGCCAGTTTTTTGGGTCTTCTGGTCTTTGCACTCGGAGGAGACGAAGACGATACTGGTCGATATGAGTATGATACGGAACGAATCTATTATAATGGCTCCTGGTATACAGACATGCGGGAGGAATATGCAAACCCTCTCGATTCTGTTTGGATCATACCGGAAGATGCAGAGACCGTTGAAGCAAAAGCATCCTATGCTGAAAATGGAAAAAAGGATGTTTCGGTTCTGACATATAAAAATAAAGACCTTCAAATGTTTCTATCTTTAGGCGCTGATTGGCCGGAACTATATATCAAAGAAGATTATGCATTGCCAAATTATCGGAACTTGAAAGAAATCGAAACGATTGCAATGGAGTATTATACTTCTGATTTTGAAGCTGTCAGAATGGTTATTAAAGACAGGGATGAAATCAAGACGATCCAGGCCGATATGCTTCGAGCCACAGAGAAGGAGTCCTGGAAAAAAGAAGCGATCACAAAGGATATGATTGTTGAAGAGTGGGACGTGTATATCAAATACTCTGGGGTTGGAGCTGAGTACCATTATGGAACCTTAGTGCCACTCGAAGAAGAGAAAACATTTGGAATATCCAAGTTGATGCTTGAAGATATGAACATGTCATTTGATGTTATTTCCGACGCGGCAATATTTGACTCAATGGAGATCCTTCCTGTAAGCGATAAAACTTTCCAACTCATCAAGAAGCATTGGCTTGCATTAAATAAATAACCCATACCAGATGAAAAGAGTTGAAAGGGTGAATCGCCTGACAAGCACAACAGGAGGTGTGTGAATGCCGAAGTTTGAGATGGTCGTGCAGGGCGACTGCAGAGCGTTGATCGTAGAACTCGAGAAGCAGTTGCTTGCGACGGGTATTGCGACGACGGTGGCAGGCGCCAGTGCGTTCTTCGTTGACGATGTTGTTTGCCTCGTCGAGGTATTCAACAATGCTCCTGCCATTGAGCGAAGCCCAATGGAAGAGTTTGGCGACTTTGGCCAGGCCGAAACTCTTGCAGATGAGATCCCGACCGACAGTGCTTTATCGATCACCGTTTCCATGTCGCAGGGCACCGATGAGCAAATCTATGTTTCCTGCTTTGTTGCGGGCCAGGGCGTATTCTTCACAAAGCTGCCAAAGGTCCGCGAATATGTAGTGATGAATCGCATTAAAGCGATGTTGAAAAGCATGTAAAGGGGTGGCGATGTGCCTCGTTTTGAAATGACACTCAAAGGCGATATCTATGAAAAAGCTCGCCAGTTCAACCATGCTTTTATCAAAGAAAGCCTGACTGCAACTTTTGTAGGCGAAAGTACCGTCCACGTTGATGGTGTGAACACGGTCACTCATGTCTACGAACGGTTTTCTCCGGAAGATTTCAACCGGGATACTGTTACGTTGTATTTGGTGCAAGGCTCAGACGGCATTATTCATGCCTCCCTCATTACGGCTGGCGGAGCCTTAGACTATGATCAGCAGATGCAGTCTGACCGCACCGTTGGAGAAGACCATCTGCTGAACTTCGCCATTCAAATTCTGGAAAGCCTCCAACCGGAAACACAACTTCCGGAAGGGTAAATCGCCGGAAGATTATAATCGATATAGGTGATTTTGGATAAAGGTAATAAGTAAAGCTTATTTCTTGGATAGAAGAGGTAGCTTGAAAACAGGTGACGGTCTTGTTATGAGGTTTTATACAAAAGAATACTTTCACGAAGAAAACCGGCAATTGATTCCGGATAATTGGCATAAGGTGGCCGATAAAGAGTATTCAGACTACGAGTTTCAAAAACTATATAAAAGAATGCGTCGAAAATGTGTATGGCTCGATGCTTCGTTCGACATAGTCCATTTTAACAAAAAAGAGTCGGTCCAAAACTTTGATGAATTCTACAATGATAATTTGCAAGAGGATTTAGATTGGATACCTCAATGGATCATGGAATCCGTTGACCAGAGACTCCTGGCACTACGGTGCATGCCAGCTCCTATGTTTAAAAAAATAAAGGATAACTATAAGGCGTTCGAAAAGTATTCGGACAATCTCAGGAAAAAATATTACGGCAGTATGGCTAAGGACTTTTCAGAGGACTGGTGGCCACTGGAAATTGCTGATCTTGAAGCCCATACATGTTTTTTGAAAGATAATTGTCTCACTTTTCGAGGAGATATTTATGAACTGGTGCAGTTCATAGATGTTGAAATAACTGAAGATGAACTTGGATTAGGTAATTGCAAGCCCGCATGGATGAAGGCTTTTGAAATATACAGGACCCTTGATAACGAAAAATATGAGATCCACATGTTGTTTGCTTCGAAGTTAGAATCTGTCCGCGCGGAGTACTATAATGTGATTTTTCTGTGCAGCGATATCTCTTACCCTGAGGAACGGGAAAACAATCAAGAGAATCGCTATACGGAGGATGGCCATTTCTCTTACGGTATAGAAAAGATGCATGGGGGATATATGCCCTTCGTACTGGAACGATATTATGATGAATTTTCCAAAAGCTATTATTATTACGAATATGAGGGCATGGAGGGCAACGGTCACCTCTCAATTGTTGAATCAGAGGATGCTGCCTGGGCTGAAGCGCAGCGACGGCTGGCGTACGCCATTGAGCACCCCAACAATGAGGAGCCAATAGATGCATCAATTGGTGTGGCTGGGGAAAACAGCGAAGAGCGTGTGGAAGACATGCAGAACGATAAAAAGCGCTGGGTCAGGCGAATTGTATGGAGCCTGATTTCAATCGCAATCATCGTTTGGCTTATTGCCACGAGTGCTCACATTGGAAGGCCCGTCTCCGCTGTTGCTACGTTTCACTATGGCGATGTACATGTGGAAGAACCCATGAAGGAAAAGGATATGTTGCAGGTGTGGCGTGCGGTCAACTTACACCATTTAAGTCGGCATACGATTCCTTCCTGTGGGTTTTCCGATGATTGCTCGGTGACATTGGTAGGCAAGAATGGGTCCAAAACAACGGTCTGCTTTGCTTGTGACGATTGCGCAAACTACTATATCGCCGAAGAAGATGCCTATTCGACCACGACCCGACATCGCGGCGACAAAGTCAAAGAAATGCTGAAGACCTACGGCTTCGTGTTCCCGTGCGAATGAAAACGGAAAAAGGCTTTCCGTTTCCATGAGTTTTCGATATAATAAAGAGTAATCACTCACTGAAAAGGAGGTGTACGCGTGGAAGAAGAGAAGAAGTCCTATCGGTGGCTCTGGGCGGTCATACCCGCTATCGTTGCGGTCATCGCTTTGGCAATCTGTCTGAAAATCTTCTGGCCCCAGACCACAAAGGTGCCGGACCACGTCGTGAACATCTCCGGTCACATCAAGAGCGCGCAGCCGGTCGAGAACCTGGTCGAAGCCACCTGGTCCATGCAGGATCAGGAGATGATCGACAAGATCCTCGCGGAACCCGACAAGTGGCAGGGCTATGAACTGACGCTGCGTCTCACGGACAAGAACACCTCGTCCAGCAAAAAGCTCGAGATGATCGACTGGTTCGTGAACCCCGGCCGCCGCTGGGTCAGGACCGACAACGGTTACGGGTACGAACAGCTCCCGGACGAACCGATGCTCGTCGTGGGCCCGTACCATGCGGAACGGCCCTGCGCCCTGAACCCCGGGACCGATGACTACAACGTCCGGCTCGTCGTCAACAAGACGGGGAAGACACCGGAACAGGTGCAGGAGTATATCGACAACATCACGATCGATGTCCAGACGACACTTCTTTATAAGGACAAGGAAGTCGACTACATCATGACGCCCATCACCTGGGTGAAATAACCGACAAACAGACCTCTCCACACGGAGAGGTCTTCTTTTTTTGTACGTTTCCCTGTCCCACAAAAAAAGTTGTGTGACAGTTTCGCCCGAAAACATTGCGTGCGATTTATATCTTGACTATACTACTAAAGACTTAAAGTATAAGTGTGCCTGAACGCACACCTTTTGGAGGTATATTATGTCAGCTACATTAACCGTCAAAGGCCTCAAAGCAGGCGTCGGCGAAAAAGAGATCCTGCACGGCATCGACCTTGTCATCAACCCCGGCGAGACCCATGTCTTCATGGGCCCGAACGGTGCCGGTAAATCCACCCTCGGTAACGCCATCATGGGGCATCCGGCCTATGAAGTGACCGAAGGTTCCATCCAGTACGGCGACCTCGACCTGCTCGAGGAGACCGCGGACAAGCGCGCCAAGGCGGGCCTGTTCATGACGTTCCAGAACCCCATCGAAGTCCCCGGCATCACCGTTGCCAACTTCATGCGCAACGCCATCGAGATGCGTACGGGCGAGCGCGTCAAACTGTGGAACTTCCGCAAGAAGGTCAAGGAGATCGCGAACATCCTGACCATTCCGGAAGACTATGCAGACCGTGACCTCAACGTCGGCTTCTCCGGCGGCGAAAAGAAAAAGGCGGAGATCCTTCAGCTCCTCATCCTTGACCCGGACCTCGCCATCCTCGACGAGACCGACTCCGGTCTGGACGTCGATGCCGTCCGCGTCGTCTCCAAGGGCATCCAGGAGTTCCAGAAGAAAGAGGGCAAATCGCTCTTCATCATCACCCATAACGCGGCCATCCTCGAGGCCCTCGACGTCACCCATACCCACATCCTCGTCGACGGAAAGATCGTCAAGAGCGGCGGCAAGGAACTCATCGACGAGATCTTCAGCGAAGGATTCGAGAAGTACATCGAAGCCGAGAAGGCAGAATAAGCAGAGAGGTAGCACGTAATGGCAAAAGAGAAAACGTTCGTAGAGGACGTACAGCGCGACCTCTATGACTTCCGAGATGAGGAGATCGATTTTTACAGAGTCGATACCGGTCTGACGAAAGATATCGTCCTGCAGATCTCCGAAGAAAAGAACGATCCGGAATGGATGAGAGACTTCCGACTGAAGTGCCTCGATATCTTCAACCATTCCAAAATGCCGCCCTGGGGTCCCTCCATCGACGGCCTGAACCTCGACAACATCGTCACCTACGTCAAGCCCAAGACCGGTATGGCCGGCAAGTGGGAAGACGTTCCCGAAGACATCAAGAATACGTTCGAACGCCTCGGCATCCCCGAAGCGGAGCGGAAGTCCCTCGCCGGTGTCGGCGCCCAGTATGACTCCGAACTCGTTTACCACAACATCCGTGCGGAAGTTGCGGCCCAGGGCGTCATCTATACCGACATCGAGAGTGCTCTGCACGGCCCCTACGGCGATATGATCAAGGACCATTTCATGAAACTGGTCCTGCCGGGTGAGCATCCCTTTGCCGCCCTGCACGGCGCCGTCTGGTCCGGCGGTTCCTTCGTCTACGTCCCGCCGGGAGTCGACGTCGAGATCCCGCTGCAGTCCTACTTCCGTCTGAACGCGCCGGGCGCCGGTCAGTTCGAACACACCCTCATCATCGTCGACGACAGAGCGAAGCTCCACTTCATCGAAGGCTGCTCCGCGCCAAAGTACAGCGTCGCGAACCTCCACGCGGGCTGCGTCGAGATCTTCGTCGGCGACGATGCCAAGATGCGTTACTCGACCATCGAGAACTGGTCGAAGAACATGTACAACCTCAATACCAAGCGTGTCACCGTCGGCAAGAACAGCGCGATGGAGTGGGTCTCCGGTTCCTTCGGTTCCCACACGTCCTACCTGTACCCGATGACCATCCTGAGGGGCGACAACTCCAAGATGGACTACACCGGCATCACCTTTGCCGGCGCCGGTCAGGAACTCGACACCGGTATGAAGGTCAACCACATCGGCAAGCACACGACCTCTTCGGTCAACACCCGTTCCATCTGCAAGGACGGCGGCATCTCCAACACGAGAACTTCCGTTGTCATCGCGCCGAATGCGGACGAGTCCAAGTCCATCGTCGGCTGTACGTCTCTGATGCTCGACAGCAAATCGCGGTCCGATACCATTCCGGCCATCGATGTCCGCAACCAGAACTCTGACGTCGGCCACGAAGCGAAGATCGGCAAGATCTCCGACGAAGCGGTCTTCTATCTCATGTCCCGTGGCATTTCCGAAGAGGATGCCCGCGCCATGATCGTCTCCGGTTTCGCGGAGAGCGTCTCGAAGGAGCTGCCCCTGGAGTATGCCGTCGAAATGAACAACCTCATCCGACTGGAAATGGTCGGAGCCATCGGTTAAGTGCGGGAAAGGAGAGTATTACAATGGCTGAAGTAAAAAGCATTACCCTGAACCGCATGAAGATGATCACCTGGCGCTGGCTCAAGATGAACGAGCGGACGGTGGAATTCGCGGTGGAAGGTTCCGCAGGTGCCCCTGAGGTCCTGCAGCCGGTGGGCGTCGACACGCTTGCCGATACATCCGTCGTCGCAGACGTCAAGGGCGGTGCCGGTCCCGAAGTGGACGCGCTGCTGGAAAATGCCGCGGTCAAAGGCTTCTCCGTCGCGGAAGGCGTGGAAGTCGAAGAACCCGTTCGCATCCAGTATGAACTGGCAGACGGTGCCAGCACTTTCGATAAATACGCGGTCGTCGTCGGCGACAACGCGAAAGTCACCCTCATCATGGACGTCCGGTCCGCGGACGACGCGACCGGTTATGCCGCATTCCAGACCCTCGTCAAAGTGGGGAAGGGCGCAGAGGTCGCACTCGTCCAGATCCACCGCGCCGCGACCGGTTATCACATCATCGATGACTTCGGTGCCGACGTCGACGAGACCGGTTCCTTCAAGGCGATCCAGATCGCCTTCACCGGCAAAGAGAACGACCTCGGCGGACATGTCGAACTGAACGGCGACAGAGCGAAATGCTTCATCCGCAGCGGTTACCTCACCGCCGATGACCACGTCATGGACATCAACTACTACGTCAACCACTTCGGCTGTGAGTGCGAGACGGACATCTATACCTCCGGCGTCCTTCGTGACAAATGTCTCAAGGTCTTCCGGACCACCATCGACTTCCAGCCCGGCGCTGTGAAGTCCCAGGGCGAAGAGAACGAGAACGTGCTTCTCATGAACAACGGCGTCACCAACAAGACCGTCCCCACCATCCTCTGCGGTGAGGAAGACGTCTCCGGTGAACACGGTTGTACCGTCGGCCGCCTCGCGGACGACCTCATCTTCTACCTCGAGTCCCGCGGCATCCCGAACGAAGAGATCTATGAGATGATGGCCAAGGCCAGACTGGAAGCCACCATCCGGCAGATCCCCGACGAGAAGACCGTCGAGGAACTGGTAGAGTTCAACAACAATCTGTAAATCGCCCGAGCGGTAGAAAGAAGAAGCATATTATGATCGATGTAAACAAAGTGCGGGCCGACTTCCCATTCTTCGGTGCCACCGACCTCGCGTACCTCGACAACTCTGCGACCTCGCAGAACCCGAAGTGCGTCATGGACGCGGAATGGCAGTTCTATGTGGACTCCAATGCGAACCCGTTCCGGGGCATCTATGAGCTCTCCGAGCGCGCGACGAGTGCCTATGAACACGGCCGCGAGACCGTGAAGGACTTCATCAACGCGAAGAGCACGAAGGAGATCGTCTTTACCCGCAACGCTTCCGAGAGCCTGAACCTCATCGCCTACAGCTTTGCGCCGATGGTGCTTAAGGAGGGCGATGAGATCCTCGTGTCCATTCTGGAACACCACAGCAACATGCTGCCCTGGCGGATGGCTGCCGAAAAGGCCGGCGCCACCGTGAAATATCTCGAAGTGGACCTCACCGGTGAAGTGACCGCGGAAATGGTCGCCGAAGCGCTGACCCCGAAGACGAAGATCTTCGCCATCACCCAGGTCTCGAACATCATGGGCCGGGAGAACGACATCAAAACGTTCGCAAAACTGTGCCATGACAACGGGACGTACATCGTCTGTGACGGCGCCCAGAGCGTGCCCCACATGCCGGTAGATGTCCAGGACCTCGACGTCGACTTCCTCGCGTTCTCCGGCCACAAGATGCTGGCGCCCATGGGCATCGGCGTCCTGTACGGCAAGGAGGAGCACTTCGCTGCCATGCCTCCGTTCCTGACGGGCGGTGAGATGATCTCGACGGTCAGCTATGACGGCATGACGCTGTCCGAACTGCCTCACAAGTTCGAGGCCGGTACGGTCAACGCCTCCGGCTCGGTAGCGCTGGAAGCCGCCATCAGGTACATCCAGTCCATCGGCTTTGAGGACATCCAGGCGAGAGAGACGATGCTCTGCAAGCGCATGCTCGACGGCATCAGGGACATCCCGCATGTCACGGTCCTCGGCTCGGACAAACCGGAAGAGCACCACGGCATCATCACCTTCAAGATCGACGGGGTGCACCCCCACGACATCTCCGCCATCTTCGCGGACAACAACGTCGCGGTCCGTGCCGGTCACCACTGCGCACAGCCGCTTCACATCTGCCTCGGCATCCCGTCCACGACGAGAGCCAGCGTAATGTTCTACAACACCGAGGAGGAAGTCGACCGTTTCCTCGACATCCTGTCTCAGATCAGGGGGGCCATGGGCTATGGCGATTAACGCATTCTACAACGAGATCCTGACGGATCATAACCTGCATCCGATGCACAAATACAACCTCAAGGACCCGAACCTCATCCTCGAGGGTCTGAACCCCAGCTGCGGCGATGACATCGTCCTGCAGCTCAAGATGGATGAGAACGGAGTCATCGTCGACGGTTCCTACAACGGGGACGGCTGTGCCGTTTCCATGGCCTCCGCCGACATGATGCTCGACCTGGTCATCGGCAAGCACAAGGACGAGGCAAAGAGACTCGCCGACATCTTCGTGCGGATGATCAAAAAGGAAGCCTCTGAGGAGGAGATCGAAGAGCTGGAAGAAGCCGGTTCTCTTCGGGACATCTCCCATATGCCGTCCCGTGTCAAGTGCGCGGTCCTCGGCTGGCACACCATGGAGGAACTGGTGGACAAAGAGCCCATCCAGAACCCCGGTGAGCACTCGGGAGAGGCGGTATCCACCGAATGAGTCTCTATCAGGAAATGGGCATCTCGCAAGAGGTGCTCACCTTTTCGGAGGAGATCCTCGCCGGTCTCAAAGACCGCTTTGAGGAACTCGACAAAATCGCGGAATACAACCAGTACAAGGTCCTGCACGCCATGCAGAAGAACCGGGTGTCCGCCGAGTGTTTTGCCGGCACCACCGGTTACGGCCACGATGACCTCGGTCGCGATGTGCTGGAAAAAGTCTACGTCGACGTCTTCCACACCGAGGCGGCGCTCGTCCGTCCGCAGATCACCTGCGGCACCCACGCGCTGGCCACGGCCCTGTCGGCGAACCTCCTTCCGGGAGACGAACTGCTGAGCCCGGTGGGGAAGCCCTATGACACGCTCGAAGAAGTCATCGGCATCCGGGAGTCCGCCTGCTCGCTCGCCGAGTACGGCGTCTCGTACCGCCAGGTCGACCTGCTTCCCGACGGATCCTTCGACTGGGACGGCATCAAAGCCGCCATCCACGAGAAGACCAAACTCGTCACCATCCAGCGGTCCAAGGGTTATCAGATGCGCCCGACGTTCTCCGTCGAGCAGATCGGTGAGCTCATCAAGTTTGTCAAAGAGCTGAAGCCGGACGTCCTCGTCATGGTCGACAACTGCTATGGAGAATTCACCGAGACCATAGAACCCTCCGATGTGGGAGCGGACATGGTCGTCGGGTCGCTCATCAAGAACCCGGGCGGCGGCATTGCGCCCACCGGCGGGTATATTGCGGGCACGCAGGCCTGCGTGGACCGGTGTCTCTACCGGCTCAGCGCGCCGGGCCTCGGCCAGGACATCGGCGCGTCCCTGACGGTGAACACCGCTCTTTATCAGGGCTTCTTCTTCTCGCCGACGGTGGTCGCATCGGCGGTGAAGGGCGCCATCTTCGTGGCAGCCGCTTACGAGAAGCTCGGCTACCACGTCGTACCGGCCTCCTCGGAGCCCCGCTACGACATCATCCAGTCCATCGAACTCGGCTCGGAGGAGGCGATGCTCGCCTTCACCGCCGGCATCCAGGCCGCCGCCCCGGTGGACAGCTACGTCACCCCGGTGGCCGCTCCCATGGACGGCTATGACGACCTCGTCGTCATGGCGGCCGGCGACTTCATCCAGGGCTCGTCCATCGAGCTCTCCGCCGACGGCCCCATCCGGGAACCCTACGCCATCTACTTCCAGGGTGGCCTCACGTTCCCGCACGCCAAACTCGGCGGCATGATGGCCCTGCAGAAAATGCTCGACCGTGGGCTGCTCCAACTCAACTGAATAGACAAAATACTGGAAAGCCAAAAGCTCTGTCCAGATCCGCGCCAACCGCCCCCCCTCTGCGAGGGACCCCACGGATCTGTCCAGCCTTTTGGCTTTCTCGTTTCCTGTTACGATTTCTTCTAGTATTTTTAAGCATTTTCTTATATGATTAAAATGAGGCAGGAGGCGTCGTCCGTACATCGCCTGCCGGGACATCGTCAAATACTTTTATCAAAGGAGAATGAACTATGTCTGTTGGAATCATCATCGCAATCATTGCTATCGTACTCGTGGCCCTCATCGTCGTCTGGGTCATCTCGGTCCAGCGCCGGCTCGTTTCCATCGATGAGCTGTGCGGCAACGCCATGTCGCAGATCGGCGTCCAGCAAAACACCCGCTGGGATGCCCTGAACGCACTGGCAGACCTCACCAAACAGTATGATGAGCACGAATACAACACGCTGAAAGACGTCATCGCGCACCGTCAGCCCATTACGGCGAACAGCACGGCGGCCGACGCCGAGGCCCAGGAGAACTTCCTGACCCAGGCCATGTCCCGCTTCATGGCGGTCGCGGAGCAGTATCCGGACCTCAAAGCGAACACCATGTACATCGAGACCATGCAGGGCGTCAAGCAGTACGAAGAGAACGTCCGTCTGGCCCGCATGACCTACAACGACACCGTCACCAAGTTCAACCGTGTCGTCCGTCAGTTCCCGACGAGCCTCGTCGCCGGTATGCTCGGTTTCCCGGTCAAGGATTACCTCCAGACCGAAGAGGCCAAGAAAGACATGCCCGATATGAAACGGTAAATCGCCCCAAAACTGTTTGAGGGAAACATACTATGAGAAAAGCACTCACAAGGATGGGGAGTGCCTTCCTCGTCATGCTCTTCGCGGCTGCCCTGACGGTCCTTCCGTCGTTCGCCTGGGCCGGTGAGGGAGAGTACTACTCCATCGACGTCAATGTCACGCTCCTCGAAAACGGAGACGCGCAGGTCATTGAACTCTGGGATGTGGAACTCGATGACGACTGGTCGGAACTGTTCGTTCCGAAGACCAACCTCGGTCAGATGAGCATCCGCAACATGCAGGTCAAAGACCTGACGAATGGCGTCGAGTACACTTACACCGGGGAAGACTGGGATGTCGGCTCCGGCATGAGTACCGCCGACAAGCGGACCATGAAGTACCATAAGTGCGGCATCGCGCAGCGCTCCGACGGCGGAGTCGAACTCTGCTGGGGCGTCGATGGCAGCGGCCGGAACAAGTACCAGGTCTCTTACATCATGACCAACGTCGTCCAGAAGTACTCGGACGGCTATGACGGCTTCCATATCCGGTTCATCAACTCGGCGCTGGATCCCGCACCCGACCACGTCTCGGTCACCATCGACACGCAGGACGTGGAGGAGCTGACGAAAGAGAATACGAAGTTCTGGGCGTTCGGCCTCATGGGCACCACCCGTCTCGAAGACGGCCGTGTCATCGTGGAGTCGGACGAGGGCGGCACCATCAATTTCTGCAACGTCATGTGCCGCTTCAATGAAGACATCTTCTACCCGGAAGTGGAGACCGGCACGACGTTCCGCAGCCTGGTGGAACAGGCCTTTGTCGGCTCGGACTACAACATCGAAGCGTACGATGACGGTACCTCCGGCGGCGATGCATCGTCCAGCCTGGAAGACTCCTCCTCGTCGATCTTCGAAGACCTGTCGAACGATGAAGATATCGGGTTCCTGTTCAACGGGAACGGGGGCGCAAGAGACATCCTCATGGCGTTCTTCATTCCCGCGATCGCGCTCTTCATCTTCATCTACGGCATCGGCAAAGCGCTGATGGGGAGCAGCTCGAACAAGAGCGGCCTGCTGTCCCGCATCGTATCGAACATCACACGGAAAGAGAAAAAGGAAGTCCTCTACTCGAGAGACATCCCCCTCGACGGCTGTCTGCCGGAAGCGTACCTGGCTCTCGACACCATGGATGAGCTGCCCGGCAAGGGCGCCATCATCGAGGCGTACCTGCTGGGGTGGATGAAGAACGGCTGGGCCCGGGTCGAAGAGAAACCCGAAAAACGCCTCGGCGGTCTTCTGGGCGATAAAATGACCCCGTCCATCGTCTTCGTACAAGGCTCCCAGGAAGCCACGAACGGCAAGATCACCGGTGTGGAAGAACAGCTGTGGCGCATTTTGCATGCGGCCGCCGGCGACGACGACATCCTGCAGGAAAAAGAGCTGAAGCACTACGCGCAGAACCACTATGAGCGCCTTGAAGACTTCTTTGAGAATTCGCTGAACGAGGGCATGCGCAGCGCGAAGGCGTCCGGCAGGGTAGAGGACATCACCGAAAAGAAGTTCCTCTTCACTTCCCACAAGACGGTCCTTTCCGAGACCGGTAAACAGAAATTCCTCGAGCTTCTTGGCTTCAAGAAGTTCCTCAAAGAGTTCACCATCATCAATGAGCGCGAAGCGCGGGACGTCGGCCTCTGGGGCGACTACCTGACCTACGCGGCGCTCTTCGGCATCGCCGACGAAGTGGCGGAACAGTTCAAGGAACTGGTCCCCGACTTCTTCTCGAACCCGCAGGCGTACGGCTACTACGGCGCCGGCTGGGACACCTACGACATGCTCTGGATGATGCACTGGATGAACCGTTTCTCCAACACCGCCTATAACAGCTACATGGCCGGACGCTCCGCCCAGGAGATCAACACCGCATCGAGCGGTGGCGGCGGCTTCTCCTCCTTCGGCGGAGGCGGAGGCTTCTCCGGCGGCGGCATCGGCGGAGGCGGCCGGTAACGGTGCTGTCAATTAGACAAAAGAAAATGGCTTCCCATCGGGAAGCCATTTCTTGATGTTCGATTGGAACTCCGTTGATCTGAAAACTGAAATCTGCAGAGCTTCTTTGCAAGTATGCCTATCGGGATAAAAAGGGACTCCAAGACCCGGAAATACCAAGGTTTGGAGTCCCTCAGAAGTGAAGGATTACACTCCAGAAGGCCGCGCGGGGACTCCAAAACCGTGGAATTCAGCACTTTGGAGTCCTTCCAGAGCGAAGACAACTGTTCCGAAAGACTTCACGGGGACTCCAAAACGGTGGAATTCAGCACTTTGGAGTCCTTTCAGAGCGAAGACAGCTGTTCTGGAAAGCTTCACGGGGACTCCAAAACCGCGAAATCCTAAGGCTTGGAGTCCTTTTGACGCTGGGGCTTCGTCGGAGGTTCATGGAGTCGGGGCACACGCCCCTTTGTCCAGAACCAGGAGCAGTTCCTAAAGTCAATGATCTGGCCATACAATCAGACTGAAACGATGGGTTGCACTTTTTAGGTATGACTTTGATGGCATGCCTGGGCCTTAAAATCAGACCTAGCCAATGGGTTACGCTATTTTGGTCTGACTTTGACAGCACTGCCAGGCCTTAAAATCAGACCTAGCCAATGAGTTGCACCATTTTGGTCTGACTTCAACAGCACTGCCAGACCTTAAAATCAGACCCAGCCAATGGGTTACGCTATTTTGGTCTGACTTCAACAGCACTGCCAGGCTTTAAAACCAGACCTAGCCAATGGGTTACGCTATTTTGGTCTGACTTTGACAGCACTGCCAGGCCTTAAAGTCAGACCTAGCCAATAGGTTGCACTATTTTGGCCTGACTTCAACAGCACTGCCAAGCCTTAAAGTCAGACCTGGCTGAGGGTTTGTTCTTTTTTAGTCTGACTTTGAATATCTGGGAAGGGCTATGTTAGATTAAAAAATGCTTGCGAGTTGCTTTAACTCGAGAGTCCTCCTTGCAGGCCGAAGGGCCGGAGTGCCCCTTTGGCCTGTTGTTTGCCCCGTGCCGCAGGGCGGAGGGGCTGTCACAGGGCTTTGCCGCACGGTATGCGGCGCTCGGGAGCGCCCTTGACAGCACTGAAGGACTGTGGCACCAAAGCCCGGAGCGGAGTGGAGGGCGTCAATACGCACGGTAGCTAACAGGGGCGTTCCGTCCGCCCCGCTGCCTGGCGGATGTTTCCGAGGGGAGGAGGCGAAGCCTCTGGGGAGTTTAGGCAGTGGTGCTGTGGTTGAGAGGTAAATCGCCCAAGCACTTCAAGTTTGAAGAATGCGAAGTGCCAGACATTTGAAAGCCTCAACAAATTCGGAGTTGAGTGTGAAATGTATGATGGGTGGATCAGGTGTCTTTCAGTGCCGAGGACACGAGACCTTTGAAGAGGGGGTGCGCTTTGGTCGGGCGGGACTTGAACTCGGGGTGGTACTGGACGCCGATGTAGAAGTCGTTCTCCGGCACTTCGACGGTCTCGATGATGAGGTCGTCGGGGGAGCGGCCGGACAGGACGAGGCCGGCGTCGGCGAGCACCTTCCGGTAGTCGTTGTTGAACTCGTAGCGGTGGCGGTGGCGCTCCTGGATCTCCTTCTGTCCGTACCACTTCTCCATCTGGGTGCCTTCGCTGATGACACAGGGATACGCGCCGAGGCGCAGGGTGCCGCCCTTGCGGATGTTCTTGTACTGGTCCGGCATGAAGTCGATGACCTTGTCTTTGGCAGTCTCGTCGAACTCACCGGAGTTGGCGCCTTCGAGGCCGCAGACATGCCGCGCGAACTCGATGACCGCGATCTGCATGCCGAGGCAGATGCCGAGGTAAGGGATATTGTGCGTCCGGCAGTACTCCGCCGTGGCGATCTTTCCTTCGATGCCGCGGTTGCCGAAGCCGCCGGGCACGACGATGCCGTCGCATTTTGCCAGTACATCGCCCACGTTGTCCGGTGTGATGGTCTCGGAGTCGACCCACTCGATGTCCACATGGGCGCCGCACTCGTAGCCCGCGTGCCGCAGAGCTTCTGCCACGGAGAGGTAGGCGTCGTGGAGCTGCACGTACTTGCCGACGATGCCGATGGTCACGTTCTTCGAGGCGTTCTTGATGCGGTCGACCATGTCTTTCCATTCGCCCAGTTCGAGCTCGTGGGGGTCGAGACCGAGGTCCAGACAGACGAGGCGGGAGAAGCCGCTCTTTTCGAGCATGACCGGAGCCTCGTAGAGGACCGGGACCGTCATGTTCTCGATGACGTGTTCGGGCTTGACGTTGCAGAACATGGCGATCTTCTTGAAGATGCCGGGCTCGAGGGGCTCATCGCAACGCAGCACGATGAAGTTCGGGTGGATGCCCATGCCCTGCAGTTCCTTGACGGAGTGCTGGGTCGGTTTGGTCTTGTGCTCGTCCGAACCGGAGAGGAAGGGGACGAGGGTGACGTGGATGAAGCAGCAGTTCTCGGGACCCACTTCGAGGGACACCTGACGGATGGCCTCGATGAAGGGCTGAGACTCGATGTCACCGATGGTGCCGCCGATCTCCGTGATGACGACGTCCGCTTCGGAGTGGTCACCGACCGCGTAGATGAAGTCCTTGATTTCATTTGTGATGTGGGGAATGACCTGCACCGTCTGGCCGAGGTACTCGCCGCGGCGCTCCTTGTTGAGGACGTTCCAGTAGACCTTGCCGGTCGTGAGGTTCGAGAACTTGTTGAGGTCCTCGTCGATGAACCGCTCATAGTGGCCGAGGTCCAGGTCCGTCTCCGCGCCATCCTCCGTAACATACACTTCGCCGTGCTGGTACGGGCTCATGGTGCCGGGGTCCACGTTGATGTAGGGGTCCAGCTTCTGGGAGGCGACCTTGTAGCCTCTCGCTTTCAGCAGCCGGCCGAGGGATGCCGCCGTGATGCCTTTGCCGAGGCCCGAGACGACACCGCCGGTCACAAAGATGTATTTCGTGCTCATGTTGTAACTCCTTCCTGACAAACACACAAAAGAAAAAGCCCACCTGCGTTCTGGGGGCACTTGTCCCGTGACGCAAATGAACTCCATTGCTCACTTCGAAATAGAAATGATTATGTTATTTACAAAAACAGTATAATCTCGCTTTTTTCATTTTTCAAGCGGTTTTTCAAAGACATTTGGCGATTCACGGTGAGTAGCGACTCACTTTCTGCGTAACTGTGCGGTTTTACAGCCGCTGTAAACTGTTAAAGGGAAAAAGTGAGATTTCTTCAAAATGAAAGTTGACATTGACACTTTTTGCATATATAATACTCTGCGAAACGGCAAAGGCGTCGCAGTTTCCCGGAGAGGGGACTGTCCTGTTTTGCCGCTTTTTTATTTTGTCAAGTAAGCCAATTACAATATCAAAAGGAATGGAGTTTGAAAGTTTATGCAGAACAAACATCTCATCGACGTCCTCGAGACCGTCAAGAAACGCGACGCTGACCAGCCGGAATTCATCCAGGCTGTCACCGAGGTCTTTGAGTCCCTCGACCCCGTCGCCGATGCCCGCCCCGACCTCATCGAAGCCGGCGTCTTCGAGCGCATCGTCGAGCCCGAAAGACAGATCATCTTCCGCGTCCCGTGGGTCGATGACAACGGCAAAGTCCAGGTCAACCGCGGTTTCCGCGTCCAGTTCAACTCCGCCATTGGTCCCTACAAAGGCGGCATCCGTCTCCATCCGTCCGTTTACCTCGGCATCATCAAGTTCCTTGGTTTCGAGCAGATCTTCAAGAACTCCCTGACCACCCTTCCCATGGGCGGCGGCAAGGGCGGTTCCGACTTCGACCCGAAGGGCAAGTCTGACGCGGAAGTCATGCGTTTCTGCCAGAGCTTCATGACCGAGCTCTCCAAGCACATCGGCCCCGACACCGACGTTCCCGCCGGCGACATCGGCACCGGTGCCCGTGAAGTCGCTTACATGTTCGGCCAGTACAAGAGACTGCGCAACGAATTCACCGGCGTCCTCACCGGTAAAGGCCTCACCTTCGGCGGCTCCCTTGCCAGAACCGAAGCTACCGGCTATGGCCTGTGCTACTTCACCAACGAAGTCCTGAAAGCCAACGGCAAGTCCTTCGAGGGCCAGACCGTCTGCATTTCCGGCTCCGGTAACGTTGCCATCTATGCCTGTGAAAAGGCTACTGCGCTTGGCGCCAAGGTCATCACCATGTCCGACTCCAACGGCTACATCGTTGACAAGAACGGCATCGACCTCGACTGCGTCAAGCAGCTCAAGGAAGTCGAGAGAAAGAGAATCAAAGAGTACGTCAGCACCCATCCGGATGCCGAGTACCATGAAGGCTGCAGCGGCGTCTGGACCGTTCCCTGCGACATCGCTCTTCCGTGCGCGACTCAGAACGAAATCAACGAAGAGTCCGCCAAGGCCCTTGCTGCCAACGGTTGCTACTGTGTCTGTGAAGGCGCGAACATGCCCTCCACTCCGGAAGCCATCGAAGTCTACTTCGCCAGCAACATGCTCTACGGCCCGGCCAAGGCTGCCAACGCCGGTGGTGTTGCGGTCTCCGGTCTCGAAATGTCTCAGAATTCTATGCGTTATGGCTGGACATTCGAAGAAGTCGATGATAAACTGAAGAACATCATGAAAGATATTTTTGCCGCTTGTGACTCCGCTTCCAAGGAATTCGGTATGGAAGGCAACTACATGGCTGGTGCCAACATTGCCGGTTTCCTGAAGGTCGCTGAGGCCATGAAGGCACAGGGATGTGTATAAGAACATGTATGAAGGACTGATCTTCCCCGAAGGTTATGTCGCCAAACTGTCTCCGAAAGAGACCCAGACGGCTGTGGAATTCACGCGAGACGCGTTCCAGAAGAACATTCGGCATGCGCTGAACCTTCGCCGCGTCACCTGCCCGCTGTTCGTTACGGCATCGAGCGGCATCAACGACGACCTGAACGGCGTCGAGCGCAAAGTCGAATTCGACATGCTGAACATCGACGGGACGGCTCAGGTGGTCCAGTCTCTGGCGAAGTGGAAACGTGCCGCTCTCGGCCGCTACGGGTTCGACCCGGGCGAGGGCATGTACACGAACATGTCTGCCATCCGCCGGGACGACAAGTGCGACTCGCTCCACTCCATCTACGTCGACCAGTGGGACTGGGAATGTGTCATCACCGAGGACCAGCGCAATCTGGACTTCCTCAAGTTCACGGTCCAGCGCATCGTCAACGCACTCGTCGCGACGAAGGCGTTCGTGAACAACGAGTACCCGGACCTGCACCGGACCATCGACCCCAACGTATTCTTCATTACGACTCAGGAACTCGAGGACCTGTACCCGGACCTCACTCCGAAAGAGCGGGAAGACCGCATCGTGGAGGAGAAGAGAACGGTATTCCTCATGCAGATCGGCGATGTACTGAAGAGCGGGGAGAAGCACGACGGCCGTGCTCCGGACTACGATGACTGGAAACTCAACGGCGACCTCCTCCTCTGGAACGAAGTCCTCGAATGTGCGGAAGAGATCTCTTCCATGGGCATCCGCGTCGATGCCGAGTCCCTCAAGGAACAGCTGAAGAAAGCGGGCTGTGAAGAACGCCTTCAGTTCCCGTTCCACCAGGGCATCATCGACGGCACGCTGCCGCTGACCATCGGCGGCGGTATCGGACAGTCCCGTGTCTGCATGTTCATGCTGGAGAAGGCCCATGTGGGCGAAGTCCAGGTCTCTGTATGGCCGGAAGACATGATCCGGGAATGCGAAGAACACGGCATCACACTGCTCCAGTAAACTTACCATGTATCAGAACGACCTCGAAGCAGGGCTTCGGGGTCGTTTTTTGTAAATCGAAAACCCCGCGTTAGACGCGGGGTTCCGTGAAGTTATACGTTTGAACAGAAAGAAACCTCCTGTAAAATGAGAGTGCGACCTGGCAGTTGCATTCCCAAATAATCAGGAGGGCCGTT